>Ga0065708_1000034_pt1 | contig 65271 bp, 48 predicted proteins | sample Hoacrofraction12_2_FD_59095 | JGI IMG/M metagenome (GOLD analysis project Ga0065708, IMG submission 59095) | Hoatzin crop microbial communities from Cojedes, Venezuela, sample from fiber fraction 12 v1 | ecosystem: Host-associated > Birds > Digestive system > Esophagus > Crop | place: Venezuela... | reverse complement strand
AAAAATTTTTCTATCTCACTCGAAAGAAATTTTTAATCCATAAGAAAGAAAAAAATAGTTCATGCAAAACAGAATTTTAAGAGTTGTTTACAAAATTTAACTACGCTTTTTCGCCAAATTTTAACACTTGATTTAACATTCGTTTGCATTTGACCGACCAATTTCTAATGCACAAATTTTTGCCGTTTTTCATCGTTTTTCAGTCGCAACTCAACACCCGAAATGTTAAAATGATAGATTTATGCAAAAAATATACGCATTTTTAACATTTTTCCGCGCAAAACGTCGAATTTTTGAACGTAAATTTTCGAAAAATCTCATTTGTTAAAAAAGTTAAATGATATAAGATAAAAAATTATCTCACGTGAGATAGAAATTTATTTCACGTGAGATAGATTTCTAAAGCGCCTTTTTAGCTCCACCATCCACACAAAAGGGCGAAAAAAATCGCAAAAAACGCACTTTTTTTTCACGNNNAATAAAATTTTAACACTCGCGCATTAACATTTTTAACATACTTTGACACGCCCGTTTAACACTTTTTTTTAACACTTAAAAGAGCGAGTCTTTCGGCTCGCTCTATGGGTTATTTTTTCGTTTTGTAAAAGTTAGATTTTTTTAGTACGCNATNGTGCAATCAAATCCATGNGCTTTGAGCAGCGCGCCGATGGCGTTGAGTTCGTCNGGCGTGGCTTTTTCGAGCGTATCGATAGGCGTTGCGCGGTCGATTGTATAGATTTGCACTTGTCGAGGGCGTATCCGCTGGAGCGCTTCCAACCAAGGCGTGACGTAACTCGNCGTTGTGTTGTCCACTTCTACGCCATCCACTTTTCCATGTAGAAACATTGTTTGGATAATCACGTTTCCCTCGAATTTTTCTAATTGCTCTACGACGCGNTTTACATCGTATTTGCAGCACGGACGGTCGATTCGCTGAATGAATTCGTGGTCGATAGTGTCGAGTTTCTGTATGTTATTATCGACACGCTGCAGCGCTGCGAACACATCTTTATTATATAATAATGTGGCGTTGCTGAGAACCGAAATTTTTGCTTGTGGACAGTATTGGTCGCGCAATGCGATGGTGTTGTCGATGATGGCGNTGAAATCGGGATGCGCTGTTGGNTCGCCGTTTCCTGCGAAGGTGATGACGTCGAGATGCAGTCCTTCTTTCGCGAATTGCTGCAATCGATTTTCCAAAGCACGCTTTACCTCGTCGGTTGTTGGTCTTTTCGTTCGCGAAGTGTGTGAACTGTTGAGGCCACACTCACAATAAATACAGTCGAACGTGCAGATTTTTCTGTCGTTGGGCATCAGGTTAACGCCGAGCGACGTTCCNAGACGNCGACTCTTAACAGGGCCAAAAATAGGAGATGGATATAGAATNCTCATGCGTAAAAAGTAAATTTCTAAGGCGAAATTATAAAAAAAAATTAAAAACTCTTGACAAAGGGGTTTTATTTTTGTATCTTCGCGCGTTACTTTGTATTTTTTTATGAAACGCAAGAAAAGAAACAGTCGCGCTAAGCATGGTCTTCAGGCGATTACACTCTGTATTTCGACCGCAATGGTTCTTGTTCTTCTTGGACTGGTTGTTTTTTCTGTTTTATTAGGTCGAAATCTTTCTTCTTATGTAAAAGAAAATTTATCTGTGACAATGCTGTTAGAGCAAGATATGACTACGGCAGAAGCACGCCAGCTTTGCGTGAAGTTGCAAGGTCGTCCGTATCTTAAACAGCTGCGTTACGTCAGCAAAGAGCAAGCATTGCAAGCGTTGCAAAAGGAGTTAGGCGCNGATCCTACNGAGTTTGCNGATGCAAATCCATGCCTTTCGTCGATAGAGCTATCACTTGCGTCGGAATATGCCAACAACGACAGTCTGAAATGGATAAGTAANGAACTCAAACAAACGCCCAAGGTGAGCGAAGTGAACTATCAGCGCGACCTGATTGACGATGTAAATCGCAGTCTTGCGAAGTTGAGTCTTGTATTGCTTGTGCTTGCGCTTTTGCTTACGGCTGTTTCGTTCTCGCTAATCAATAATTCCGTTCGCTTAGGCATTTATGCGCGACGGTTTTCTATACACACGATGAAACTCGTTGGTGCATCTTGGNGTTTCATCCGACGCCCATTTGTGCGTCGTGCCATCGTGATGGGACTCATTGCAGCGGTCATTGCGTGCNCCGTTCTTGCAGCTTTGATTTACGCTTTGCAGTATTACGAGCCAGGAGTGAACGATGTANTGAACTGGCAGACGTATGCCATCACAGCCGCCAGCATCTTTGTGTTTGGCATNCTTATAACCGCCGTTTGCGCAGGCGTGTCCGTCAATAAATTCTTGCGCATGAAAGCCAGCGATTTGTATAAAATATAATATTAAAGATAGCAAAATAGTAGCATGGATAAACGAAATTTCGCTTTTAGCAAAATCAACTTCATCCTCGTTGCAGTAGGTGTGGCGTTGATTATCATTGGATTTCTTCTTATTTCAGGTGGATCGAGCACCGAACAGCAGTTCAATCCCGACATCTTTAGCCTTCGCCGCATTGGCGTTGGTCCATTTGTGTGTCTGGTTGGTTTCCTTTCGATGATCGTTGCTGTGATGTGGANACCGAAAACACGTGAAACGGAAAATCAGATTGAAGAAACCGAAGAAAAGAACAAGAAATGAGCGATTTTGAAGCATTGCTTTTAGGTTTGCTGCAAGGTTTGACAGAATATTTGCCTGTTAGCAGCAGCGGCCATTTGACGATTGGCGCATCGCTATTTGGCATCAATGGCGCCGACAACCTTAGTTTTAACATCGCAGTGCATGTAGCTACAGTTNTAAGTACNTGCGTTATCTTGCGCAAAGAGATAGCTTGGCTTCTTATCGGACTGTGTAAATGGGAGAAAGAGGCTGTTCGCTANGCGCTTTGCATTGTAGTATCGATGATTCCTGTGGGAATTGTTGGCGTATTCTTTAAGGATCAAGTTGAAGAANTATTTGGAAGCGGATTGCTGATTGTAGGACTGATGCTCCTTCTCACTGCNGCGCTGTTGGCGTTCTCGTATTACGCGCGCCCAAGACGCAAAGAGAAAATCGGCGTGAAAGACGCTTTCNTCATCGGACTTGCGCAAGCGTGTGCTGTTATGCCTGGATTGTCGCGCTCGGGCAGCACAATCGCAACGGGATTGCTGCTCGGNAACAAAAAAGAACTNATGGCACAGTTCTCGTTCTTGATGGTTATTCCGCCTATTTTAGGTGAAGCGCTGCTCGATGGCATGAAAATTNTAGAGCAATCNAGTGCAGCGACGTCTGNAGGACTATCACTTTCGGCGCTGGCGATAGGCTTTGCAGCCGCATTCCTTGCAGGTTGCTTTGCTTGTAAATGGATGATCGACATTGTTAAGCGTGGAAAACTGATCTGGTTTGCCATCTATTGCGCTGTCGTTGGTAGCATCCTGATTCTATTCAACATCTTCTAAAAGCATGAACTTCCAAGCAGGCGAAATCTTTTGCATNGACAAACCCTACGGCATGTCGTCGTTTGGCGCGCTTGCACGCGTTCGCTATCTTATTTCACGCAAACTCGGCATACGACGCGTGAAGATAGGGCACGCTGGCACTCTTGACCCGTTGGCGACTGGTGTACTAATTTTGTGTACNGGCAGGGCAACGAANCANATNGACGCTCTGCAAATACAGGAAAAGGAGTACGTAGCCGAATTGCAGCTTGGCGCAACCACAGTTAGCTACGATAGAGAACACCCNGTTAGNGCTACGTTTCCAACTGATGGCATTACGCGCGAAACGCTGCAGTCTGCGCTCGAAACTTTCGTGGGCGACATTCTCCAAACNCCGCCATCCTACAGCGCTTGCAAGATAAACGGAGAGCGTGCTTATCAACTAAAACGACAGGGNGAAGAGATAGAACTTCAACCCAAACANATACACATCGAAACCATTGAACTGCAAGATTTTGACGCNCAAAATATGACCGCACGCATACGCGTTGTGTGTGGAAAAGGTACATATATCCGCGCACTTGCACGAGATATCGGCAGAGCGCTACACTCTGGCGCTTACTTGACCAGTCTTCGACGCACCAGAGTAGGCAACTACAGCGTCGATGATTGCATANCNTTCGACCATTTCAAAGAGTGGCTCGATGAAATCACAATAGAAACAATAAATTAAACACGATATGAAGCTGTCACAATTTAAGTACACACTTCCAAAAGAGCTCGTTGCGCTCTACCCACAATCAAGTTTTTATGAAGAAACCGATGAAGACGGCAACAAAGTAACGGTTCGCGTTACGCGTCCTGATGAATGCCGATTGATGGTTATTCATAGAAAATCGCAAACCATTGATTTGTTCAAACAACTCGCTGAACCCGAAACGGAAAAGAAGAAAAAGAGCAAATCAAANAAGAAAACGGAAGAACCAGCGCAAGCATTCATCCAATTCAAAGACATCGTTAAATATTTCGATGAAGGAGATACGTTTGTATTTAACGATACAAAAACTTTTCCTTCACGTCTCTACGGCACTAAAGAGAAGACCGAAGCAAAAATTGAAGTATTTCTGCTTCGCGAACTCAATAGAGAAAATCATCTGTGGGATGTATTGGTAGAACCAGCGCGTAAGATTCGCATCGGAAACAAGTTGTATTTCGATGATAATATGGTAGCCGAAGTGTTGGATAACACCACTTCGCGCGGCAGAACGTTGCGTTTTCTTTACGATTGCGACTACGAACAATTCCGCGAATTGCTGTACGGGCTCGGTGAAGCACCACTGCCACACTACGTTATCGATGCGCGAGAAAATCATCACGCAACAAAGCAAGATCTGGAAGATTATCAGACAATCTTCGCAAAGCACGAGGGCGCTGTAACTGCACCNGCTACAGGNCTNCACTTCGATAAGACGCTCATGAAGATGCTCGATATCAAAGGAATTAACAACGCTTTCATTACGCTTCATTGTGGATTAGGTGCGTATCACAAGATAGAAGTGGAAGATTTGAGCAAACACAAAATGGAAAGCGAAGAGATGCACATCTCTGACGANGCTTGCGACCTCGTAAACCGCACAAAGAGCGAGGGACATCGCGTTTGCGCTGTCGGAACAAGCGTGTTGAAAGCAACAGAGACCGCAGTCGGCACCAACGGACAGCTGAAACCTTACGACGGATGGACAAACAAATTTCTTTATCCACCATACGACTTTTTTGTTGCTAATGCAATGGTGGGCAATTTCTATCATCCATCATCGCCGTTGTTGATGGCTGAAGCTGCATTCGGTGGATATGACTTGATCATGAAGGCATACGANCTGGCNGTTGAACATAAATATCGATTCGGTTGCTATGGAGATGCCATGCTCATCCTCGANGATTAAAACCTNTCTCGCGNTCGGNACAAATCTGGGCGANCGACTTACAAACATACGACGTGCCATTCTGTTGATAGAACGGCACGTCGGACACGTATTGCACCAGTCTTCGATTTTCGAAACNCAAGCATGGGGATACGAAAGCGATAACACCTATTTGAATCTCTGCATTTGCGTGGCGACAAACCTATCGCCTGAGGNGCTATTGCAGCAAACGCAAATGATAGAGCGTCAACTGGGAAGAACAACGAAAACAAACGNCAATCTCGATTATAGNGATCGACCAATCGATATCGANATTCTGCTGTATGGCGATCAACGAATTNACGAAAAAAATCTGCAGATTCCGCATCCCAGAATGACNNAACGCCCGTTTGTAATGATTCCNCTNAACGAGATGATGCGTAAATAAAAGTTGTATTCTATACCAAACAAATTCTNAAATCAACACAAAAAAAAGAGACATCCACGCATTGTGAATGTCTCTTTCGTGTTTTGCACCTTTAGTTTGTTTGCTTANNAAATTATCTACGCAGACCCAGTGCTTTAACGATAGCACGATAGCGAGTGATATCGCGGTCATAAAGATAGTTAAGCAAAGCGCGGCGTTTACCAACCAATTGCGTCAAAGAACGCGCGGTTGTATAATCTTTACGGTTCTTTTTGAGGTGCTCCGTCAAATGAGCAATACGGTATGAGAACAACGCTATCTGGCTCTCTGGTGAACCAGTATCGGAGTTTGACTTTCCGTATTTGCTAAAGATTTCNGCCTTCTTTTCTTTGTCTAAATACATAAATTATTGATTTGTTTGATTAAAAAAGCGGTGCAAAATTACACGTTTATTTTTGATGTAACAAATTTTTTTCGCGCTTTTTTGCGTGGATTGTTTCTTTTTTCCATTGAAAACCGCTAACTTCGCGCCAAATTAGCTCTATATTATAATAAGGTATGCAATCAATTCGTAATATTGCGATTATAGCGCATGTCGACCATGGCAAAACTACGTTGGTTGACAAAATGATGCTCGCAGGAAAATTATTTCGCGAGGGACAGGATAACAGCGGTGAAGTGCTTGACGCTAACGAATTAGAGCGTGAGCGTGGTATCACCATTCTTTCGAAAAATGTTTCTATTGTTTGGAAAGACACAAAAATNAATATNATCGACACACCTGGGCACGCTGACTTCGGCGGTGAAGTAGAGCGCGTGCTAAACATGGCAGATGGATGTCTGTTGCTTGTGGATGCGTTTGAAGGACCAATGCCACAGACTCGCTTCGTGTTGCAAAAGGCGCTTCAGATAGGTCTTAAACCGATTGTCGTAGTGAACAAAGTTGACAAACCTAACTGTCGCCCTGAAGAAGTATATGAAATGGTGTTCGATCTCATGTTTTCGCTCGGCGCAACAGAAGAACAATTAGATTTTCCTGTTGTATATGGAAGCGCAAAGCAAGGTTGGATGGGCGAAGATTACACGCATCCAACTGATAACATCGATTATTTGCTCGACAAAATAGTGGAAGTCATTCCTGCGCCAACGGTTCGCGAAGGTACTCCACAANTACTAATTACCTCTCTCGATTATTCTACTTACACAGGTCGTATNGCTATCGGTCGCGTGCATCGTGGCACGTTGCTGAATGGTATGGCTGTGACGATATGTCATAGAGATGGAACGCAGGAGAAAACAAAAATCAAAGAGTTGCACACGTTTGAAGGCATGGGGCACGTGAAAACCGATGCTGCTGCATGTGGAGACATTTGCGCNGTCATTGGATTGGATAATTTCGAGATTGGNGATACGATTGCCGATGCTGAAGATCCAGANCCATTGCCACCAATTGCGGTTGACGAACCAACCATGTCGATGCTATTTACTATAAACGACTCTCCGTTCTTTGGTCAAGAAGGAAAATATTGCACAAGNCGCCACATCAACGATCGCCTTCAGCGCGAGCTGGAGAAAAACCTTGCGCTCCGCGTTGCACCAGTTGAAGGCTCAACTGATAAATGGATCGTCAGCGGACGTGGCGTTCTGCATCTATCTGTACTCATTGAGACGATGAGACGTGAAGGCTACGAGCTACAAGTTGGTCAGCCGCAAGTAATTTATAAAGATATAAATGGAGAACATTGCGAACCNATNGAGGAACTAACAATTAATGTTCCAGAAGAATTCTCCAGCAAAATGATTGATATGATTACGCGCAGAAAAGGCGAATTNCTGTCGATGGAGACACAAGCTGANCGCGTAAACATTGAATTTGAAATTCCATCGCGNGGCATTATCGGTCTAAGAACTAACGTTCTGACCGCNAGTCAAGGCGAAGCAATCATGGCGCACCGCTATAAAAATTATCAACCATANAAAGGCGACATCCAACGNCGTGTAAACGGAAGTATGGTNGCGCTCGAAACAGGCACAGCTTACGCGTATTCGATTGACAAACTGCAAGATCGCGGAAAATTTTTCATCGATCCAGGNGAAAAAGTCTATGCNGGACAAGTCGTAGGTGAGCACGTTCACGAAAACGACCTCGTGATTAACGTNACNAAAGCAAAGCAACTCACCAACGTTCGTGCATCTGGTAGCGACGAAAANGCNAGAATCATTCCGAAAACAGAAATGAGTTTGGAAGAATGCTTGGAATATATTAAAGCAGATGAATACGTTGAAGTTACGCCNAAAAGCATGCGCATGCGCAAAATCATTCTCGACCATCTTGAGCGCAAGCGTTCCAACAAAGAATAACACAAATTATTTATTCCGACCATTATGAAAAAAACAATCCTTTTAGCAATTACGCTGCTCGTTTCNCTCACTGTTTCAGCGCAGCAAAGCGTTGGCACTTGGTCTATCACGCCTCGCGTTGGCGTTTCAATCTCTAACGTTTCCGATCTCGATATTTACGTTAACAACTCGCAGAGTCTTGACGACAAACGCAAGGCTAAGGCTGGTTTTACAATAGGAGCAGAAGTGGAATACCAAGCAACAGAAATGATTGGCGTTAGCGCAGGATTGTATTACACTTCTTTAGGATGCCGATTCGATGATTTCGATTTCCGAANCGTTGGGATAGGAACGTCAACCAGCACAGTAGAATTCGATGGCTATGATCAGCTGAAGCTAAACATGGGAGCCTTCTCGCTACCTNTATTAGCTAANATTTACGTTGCACAAGATCTCGCCGTAAAGCTTGGCGTTGAGATGATGTATTCAACCAATGCAAAGNTGAAAGGCAATTATAATTTATGGTCGCTCGACACTGAGACTGANGAAGTGTATCTTGAGAATCGTACAGAGTACGAACAAGATCTTAAAGACANTCTCAAGAAATTTGGCGTAGCCATTCCCATCGGTATTTCATACGAATACCAAAATGTTGTGCTTGATGCACGCTACCATATCGGNTTAACCAAAGTTTTTGATGGCGATTTCGGAAGAAATAATTGGTTCACCTTTACGGTAGGTTATCGCTTTGGTTTATAAAAACAAGTAAAATATTTTAATCATTTATTATTATGGATTATCAACACGACAAACGTATTATATTAACCCTTGACGCAGGAGGTACAAACTTCGTCTTTTCTGCGATGCAAGGCGGTGGCGAGATTGTTGAACCATTCTCATTGCCTTCGTGTGCTGATGATTTGGATGCGTGTCTTGGTCAGTTAATAAAAGGATTCGAGGCAGTTATCCGTCATCTTCCAGCAAAACCCGTTGCTATCAGTTTTGCTTTCCCTGGTCCAGCCGATTACGAGCGCGGTATTATTGGTGATTTACCAAATTTTCCATCGTTCCGCGGCGGCATAGCGTTAGGAGATTTTTTGCGCAATCGTTTTGGTATTCCAGTATTTATCAACAACGACGGTTCGCTCTTCGCATACGGNGAAGCTACTGCAGGTATGTTGCCATTGGTAAACCGTTGGTTGGCAGAATCGGGCAGTCATAAACGATTCAAAAACGTGCTCGGTATTACTTTCGGAACNGGCTTTGGCGCTGGCGTTGTTATCGATGGACATCTATTGATGGGCGATAACGGCGTAGGTGGCGACATCTGGTGTTTCCGCAATAAGAAATACCACGAATACATNGCAGAAGACAGCGTTGCTATACGTGCAGTGAAACGNGTTTATAAAGAGTTATCGGGCGATGAGCGCGAGTTAACACCGAAAGACATATTCGAAATTGCCGAAAATCGCGAAGAAGGCGANGTAGAAGCAGCAAAACAATCTTTTGCCGAGTTTGGCGAGATGGCTGGCGATGCAATCGCTATGGCTAACACCATCGTCGATGGTCTTGTTGTAGTGGGTGGCGGCGTTTCTTATAGTTCAAAATATTTNTTCCCNGCGATGGTTAACGAGATGAACAGCAAGCTGAAGATGATGAATGGCGCAGAAGTCGATCACATGCAGCAGCACGCGTATAATCTCGAAGATCCCGAGCAATTTGCTGCATTCGTNAAGGGCGACGAACGACGTATAACCATTCCACAATCGATAGAACAAATAAGCTATGACCCGATGAAGCGNTGCGGCGTTATACGCAGNAGACTCGGCGCAAGTCGTTCTATCGCGCTCGGCGCTTATCTTTTCGCTTTGAATCATTTAGATAAAGCTTAAATTTTTTATGAAATACGACATCGAGAAGATTGCTTCGCTCATCCATGCACAAGTGTTGGGTAGCGGAAAGCAAAAGATATGTTATTTGTTGACCGACAGCCGATCACTAAGCTTTCCAGAAGAAACACTGTTCTTTGCGCTACGAACACAACGCAACGACGGACACGCGTTTATCANGCAACTATACGAGCGTGGCGTGCGAACTTTCGTCGTAGAGCGACTGCCTNAAAACGCAGCGCAACAATTCCCAACTGCAACGTTTCTCCTTGTCGAAAATTCTCTGCAGGCTCTGCAACTGCTCGCACAAAAACACCGCGAGCAGTTTTCTATTCCCATCATTGCTATAACGGGATCCAACGGTAAAACCATCGTTAAGGAGTGGCTTTATCAAGTATTATCCGAAGATCTCCGCGTAACGCGATCGCCAAAAAGCTATAACTCGCAAATAGGCGTGCCATTGTCGGTTTGGTTGCTCGACAATCAGACTCAGATAGGCGTGTTCGAGGCGGGTATCAGCATGCGAGGCGAAATGGNTGCANTGGAAAAAATTATCGAACCAACCATCGCTGTTCTGACAAATATTGGTTCGGCTCACCAAGAAAACTTCGATTCACTNCGCGAGAAATGCGATGAAAAATTAAAACTTGCGCAACACGCTCAGAAACTCGTCTATTGTGCCGACAACGACGTGGTTCGCGANGCTGTTGCTGCATCTTCTTTCAAGGGAGAAAAGCTTTGCTGGTCGTCGAGNGATAGGGCAGCGACGCTGTTTGTGAGCGATGTGAAAAAATCGAATGANTCNACNGTCGTGACATACGTGTACGATGGCGTAGAAAGCACGTTCTCCATCCCGTTTATCGATGAGGCATCGTTCGCTTGTGCATGCACTTGCGCNTTGGTTGCACGAACTGTTGGCGTGANTGCCGACGATTTGGCGCGCCGAATGCCCAACCTCGATCCTATCGCCATGCGTCTCGAAGTTAAAGAAGGGCAACGCGGCTGTACTTTAATCAACGACAGTTACAACTCCGATCTCAACGCGCTTGACATCGCGCTCGACTTCATGAATCGTCGTGAAGAACGATTGCCGCACACGCTGATACTGAGCGATATCAAAGATGTATCAGCNAGTAACGATTTGTTGTACCAAAAGGTTAACGAAATGATACAACATCGTGGGTTACAGAAACTTATAGGTATTGGAGATGANATNGGAAANCACGCGAAATCNTTCGCTGTTCCACATAAATTCTTTTTCCAGAACGTTGCAGAATTTCTCTCGAGNNACGTGTTCCGAAATCTGCACGACGAGACAATTTTGATTAAAGGCGCTCGACAATTTGGTTTCGAACGCATCACCGATTTATTGGTTAAGAAAGTCCACGAGACAACGCTCGAAGTCAATCTTACTGCATTGGTTGACAATCTCAATCGCTATCGTTCGTTCATGAAACCCGACACTCGGCTNGTCTGTATGATTAAAGCCGACGCGTATGGCGCTGGTGCAGTGGAGGTGGCGCGCACGTTGCAAGAACATCGCGTTGATTANCTCGCCGTAGCTGTNGCAGATGAAGGCGTAACGCTACGCAAGAACGGCATCACGTCGAACATTATGATTATGAATCCCGAGATGAGCGCTTTCAACGCGATATTCGACGAACANCTTGAACCTGAAATCTATTCGTTNCGNNTGCTCGATGCGTTTATCAAAGCCGCCAACAAAGAAGGCATCTCCGATTGGCCTGTTCATATTAANTTCGATTCGGGCATGCATCGCTTGGGCTTTGAACAAAAAGATGTTGCAAAACTCATCGATATCTTGCAGCATCAGAACGCTGTCGTACCACGTTCNGTTTTCTCTCACTTCGTNGGCAGCGACAGCGATGACTTCGATGATTTTTCAGCGCAGCAATTTGCTAAATTCCAGCAGTTTGCCGACANCCTCCAATCAGCGTTCCAGCACCACATCCTGCGCCATATCGACAACAGCGCAGGCATCGAGCATTTTCCTGAACGTCAACTCGACATGTGNCGCTTAGGACTGGGACTCTACGGCATCAATCCGCGAAATAATGAGACATTGAATAATGTTTCATCGCTTAAAACCACGATTCTCCAACTGCGCAACGTGCCAGCAGNCGACACCGTTGGCTACAGCCGTCGNGGTAAGATAACGCGCCCNAGCGTGATTGCGGCGATTCCAATTGGTTATGCNGACGGNCTGGATCGTCACTTGGGCAACGGNAATGGTTATTGCATCGTCAACGGACAACNCGCGCCATACGTNGGAAACATCTGTATGGANGTGGCGATGATAGATGTGACCGANATCCCATGCANCGAAGGCGACAGCGTAGAGATTTTCGGCGACCAATTATCGCCTTCGGTTTTGGCAGACATACTCAATACGATTCCTTACGAAATCATGACAAGCGTAAGCAATCGCGTTAAAAGAATATATTTTAGAGATTAAAAAATCCTTGCGCACGNAGTACGCGCAAAAGATTGTCAGACATCTGCTCATTGTCACGTTTTGTGTAGCGGATGTCTGTNAAAACCTGCGCCAAAGTCTCTTTCTGATTGATTTCTACAAAGTGTTGATTTTCTGGNAACGCTTCCTTTTCAGCGTAGGCTGCATCGATGCGCTCAGGAGTGAACGCTTCGTATTTTTCGTTGTGCAGAATCGCATCGANAGGCAGTCGATCCGANTGTTGCGGATCTTCGTCTGGCCATCCTAACGTAATGGTTGCCACAGGCATAACCAGNTTCGGAAGATCGAGAACCTCGATAATCGTTTGCGGCATATACACAGTCGTGCCTAAAAAACAATAACCAAGNCCAACTTCGTCTGCCAAATTACAAAACGTTTGACAGTAGAGTAGGGCNTCGGTCGCCGCATTGATGAACGACAAAAAATTGTCATAGCCCGCTACTGCACGTCGATTAGCCGCCCAATCGCTCACTCTACGAAAATCNGCGCAGAACGTTAGCACCACAGGCGCTTGAGTTACCATCGGCTGATTAAAGTGTGCTGGCGCCAGACGCGCTTTCTGCTCCTCGTCGCGCGTNACGATGACGCTGTAAAGCTGCAAGTTGCCCATCGTTTGCGTGCGCATCGCTTGCTCCAACAAGTCGCGCAACAACGCATCNTCAACGTTTTTCTNANTATATCTTCGAATGCTTTTGCGGGTTGATAGGTTTTTCATCGTCAAAAATTGTGAATTATTTTGCACAAAAATACGAAAAAATACATTTTTATGCAGAAAAAACGCCNTTTTTTATATAATAAGGTGTTGGGTTAAGCGCGTTTTCAGTTGTTATTTAAGTAGTTACACCTAAAACTTACATTTCTTATTTTTTTGCTTATGATGAAAAATCTACTCCTTTTATTATTGTTGATTTTTCCGTTTACTGTTCGCGCACAATGGGGCGTCGATACAGACGACGATAACTTTGCACCATCAACNAAAGTCACGTTTACAGAAACCAATCTCCCGTTAGTTTTTCTGAATGTTGAAGGAAAAACAATCCAAAAAGATAGTTATATTTTAGCCACGATGAAAGTTATCGACAACGGTGACGGTCACAATTATCGCGACACAACAGCCTATCCCAATCAGACAGTCAATTTCGAAGGNTATGCCGCAGTGAAATATCGTGGNAACAGNTCGTTTTATAATTCCAAAAAGAAGCCTCTCGCCATTCGTCCACTCGAAACCAACGACGTTTCAGGCAAAAAGAAAAAAGTTGTCATGCTCGGTATGGGCAAGAAAGGCGACAACAACTGGGTCATGCTCGCGCCTTGGGAAGACAAAACGTATAGTCGCGATCTCCTGACATTCATTCTCGCCAAGCCCTACATGGACTACGTTCCGCAAGGCAAGTTCTGCGAATTGATTCTCGATGGAACATACTACGGAATCTACATTCTGTGCGAAAAAGTCAGCAAAGGAAAAGATCGTCTCAATCTAAACGATCCTGGAGAAGACGGTTCGCTGACTGGCGATTACCACATTGAAATCGACCGCGACGACGAAGACCATTATTATACATCGAAATACCATCCGCTTGATGGTAATGGAAATGAATTAACCAATAAAACCATNACTTACCAATACGACGATCCCGAATACGAAGACTTCATGGACGAGGAGTTCTATGCAGCCTATCCAAACGCTCTCGACACATTACACGCGCTGATCGACCAGATGGAAGACGCGTTCGCAAGCGATGATTACACAAACAGCGAAACGGGATACAGAAAGTATATCGATGTAACTTCNTTNATCGACTACGAACTTTCTACTGAGTTCACCAACAACATCGATGGCTATCGTTTGAGCACCCACATGTACAAGTACAGCGTGCCACGCGCNGCAAAAAAAGGATGGGACTCGCGTTGGAAGATGACGTTGTGGGACTTTAACATCGCATACGGCAATGCCAGCTATTATAAACCAAACGACAACGTTTGGCGATACGAGGCTAACGAATATATGTATAACGCCGACAATCAGCTTGTGCCTTTCTTCTGGAGCCGTCTCATGGCTGACGAATCGTATGTCAAAGAATTNAAANCNCGATGGCGTGAGTATCGAAGTGGATCTTATACAGAGACAAACATAACCAACACCATCGACTCGCTCGTNAGCGTGCTNCAAGCCAACGANGCCGTCACACGCGACAANAAAGCATGGTCTTACCACTTCGGNNCGCTGTCAAGCAACGTNACAACGCTTAAGAATTTCATCACTAAACGACTGAAATTCATGGATGCCGCATTNCTCGACGACGAATCTACAAGCATCCACGCCACNACTGCTGCCAACCGCGAAGTNNANGCNATCTATTCCATCGACGGTTTGCGCCTACCAAATCTGCAGCGCGGCGTCAATCTGGTGCGCTATAGCGANGGAAAAGTCTCNAAAGTGCTTATAAAATAGCATTTTGTTGAAATTTTTCACCAGTTCGCTTGTAAAAAAAGAGAATTTACTATTTTTGAAACAATAAAACCTATTATTCACTTAAAACATAAGCTTATGAAAAAACTTTTACTTTCAATCTCTGTGCTTCTCTGCTCACTCAGCATGAACGCACAAACCACAGAACCTGTTACGATTAGTAGCGGTTTCAACAAAGATGTGATATGCGAGGATAACTCAAATATCAGCGGTACAATCACAACTACTACAGATACGAAAGCGCAAGGCCTCTGTGAGAACAGCTTTGTATTCGTTTCGACCGACGTTGACGCAGATGGCGGCGTATGTGGTAGCGATGGCGTCGTAGAAGGTAGCTCTGGCGTCAACTTTAAGTTCAATGTTTCTTCATCTGGCGTAGTTAACAACGCGCTTGTAATGAAAGGAACTTACGCCGACGGCGAAGCGATGGACGGAACGCTTGTTTTCGAAACGCCTACAAAGGCTAAGACTCTCTACGTTGCAGGAATGGCGGCTGACGCTGCAGGTTCTGTTGACATCACAGTGAANTACAACGACGGAACATCGTCAGACGCTACTACTTGGTCTGTTCCTGACTGGGGTGCAGGCGGTGGAACAGTCGTAAAGAGCGGCTTGAAACGTATGTGTTCAGTGGATTTGAGTTGGGGATCAGAGAAAGCAGGTGATTTCCAAGGNGGTGCAGCATTCTATATCTACCANACCGAAATCACAACCGACTCAAGTAAAGAAATCAAGAGCGTGTATATCAAACGCGCTGATACTGGAGGACANCCGTCAATCTTCGGTTTGGCAATCGAACCTGCTGAATCGACTGGCGTAAACAACATCGAAAACGATGCTAACAAAACCGTTCAGGCTGTCTATGGCGCTGACGGACAACAACTAAACGACGCTCAGCATGGTGTAAACATCATCAAATACAGCGACGGAACAACACGCAAAGTCGTTCGCAAATAAGGAATAAAATTTCCAAACACAATAACCTCGCTTTTCGGNCAGCGAAAAGCGAGGTTTTTTTGTGCAAAATTTTGAACGAAAATCACACGAAATAGGGGAGNGAAAAACGTCACTTTTTTGTGCCGAAATTAACAACNGTTAAAACAGAAAACTCACTTAAAAANNTNGCTCAATTTTAAAACTTTTTAACGCGCGAATTTAACATCCGTTTACATTTGACCGACCAATTTCTAATGCACAAATTTTTGNCGTTTTTCAATGAAATTTTTTCGTAACTCAACGCGAAAAATGTTAAAATGATGGATTTATGCAAAAAATATACGCTTTTTCGGCATTTTTTCGTGTAAAATGTCGAATTTTTGAACGCAGATTTTCAGAAAATCTCGTTTGTTAAAAAAGTTAAATGATATGAGATAAAAAATTATCTCACGTGAGATAGAAATTTATTTCACGTGAGATAGATTTCTAAAGCGCCTTTTTGCGTCGATATTTTGTGCGGAACCCCCAAAAAAATCAAAATTTGGCGCATTTTTTTCGTGCAAAAAAAAATTTTAACAAATAAAACTCGACTTTTTTAACACTTCGCGAAACGCCACTTTTTCATGTCGAAAAAAAGTGCAATTTTAACATTTCAAAATCGCNTTTTTTGCACACTATTTTTTCGTGTGCTGAATCGTGATTTTTTTTCTATCTTTGCAACGCGAAAAAACTGCATAAAAAAGATGCAAAAACAACGATTTCAATTTCAGAAGCCGTTGCGATTCAAACAATTTCGCCATAAGAGCTACGCGCTGTTCTCGTGCTTGGGAAAAGTGGTGCTTGTGGGTGTNNTGAGCGTCTCNACGCTCCAGCACGCTAAAGCGAAGGGAATCAGCACCCGACCGCTGGTTGACGCCGACAGTTTGGTGAAAACCGATCGCGAACTCGACGANGTGGTGATTGATGGATCGCGAGCGCCGTTGGCGGCGCTACAAACGGCAAAGATCGTTGCTGTAGTTACGCGCGAGGAAGTACATCGTGCGGCCGCAGCGACGGTCAACGATGTGCTTAAACTAACCACTGGCGTGGATGTCCGACAGCGCGGTGGTTTTGGTGTGCAGACGGACATTTCTATTGATGGTGGAACATTCGACCAGATTGCGCTTTTTCTCAACGGAATCTACATCGGCAATCCGCAAACTGGGCACAACGCCACCGATTTTCCTGTAGCGCTCGACGATATTGAACGTATAGAAATTCTNGANGGTGCAGCGCGACCGATTGGNTCGTCGGCATTCAGTGGCGCCATCAATATCATTACGCGCAAGCCTCNCGCAAACGAGATTTCTATCGCGGCNGACGCTGGTTCGCATGGCACAGTTGGCGCCGATGGTCGTATAGCGTTNGGAAAAAATCTCACGCGCCACACGCTCAGCGGTGGCTATACGCGGTCTGACGGTGGTTCNGATAACAGCGATTTTCGCAAGGGNCGCGTTTTTTATAGTGGTAGTTGGGGCAAGCAGAATGCGAATNTGTTTTGGCAGATGGGNTGGAGCACGCAGGATTATGGTGCAAACACATTCTATTCTGCAAAGTTCAACAATCAATATGAGCGCACGAGCCATTTGGTTGGGTCNNTTCGAGGTCATTTNCGNACGTTTTCTGATCGTTTNGAGNTNATTCCGAGCGTTTATTATAATCGTTTTCGCGACCATTATCAGCTCATTCGCGANGCGGTTGGTGCAGAGAATGGCGAAAATTACCACATTATGGATGTATATGGCGGTGCGCTGAACGCAGTGCTTGGTTGGGCGCTTGGCGAGACCGCGATTGGCGCTGACATTCGTAAGGAACGCATCTTCAGCACTGCATACGGCGATTTGCTGGANGAGAACGACTGGCGCAGTGTGCNTCATTCCGACCGATATTATACACGCAAGGGCGAGCGAACGAANACGAGTCTGTTCGTGGAGCATCATATTGAAATCGACCGTTTACGCATTTCGGCTGGTTTGCTTGCCAATCGAAANACGTATCTCGACCATCGATTTCATGTTTATCCAGGCGTTGACGTCAGCTTTCGCGCGAACGAGNGCTGGAAATTGTATGCATCGTGGAACAAAGCCATGCGTTTGCCGACTTACACCGATCTTTATACGAACAACGCAGCGCAGTTGGGCGATCTGTCGCTTAAGCCNGAAACCAACAGCACGCTGAAAATCGGAAGCGAATATCGTGCAAAGGGTTTGCAGGCTGTNGTGAGCGGATTTTATAGTCGTGGAAAAAATATGATTGATTGGGTGTATGAGANTGAAAATTCAACGCNATATCACGCGCTNAATATNGGAAAACTCGACAATCTTGGCTATTCGCTGAATTTTTCGTTGTCGCCTGAGACGCTGTGGCGTATTCCGATCACGCAGATTCGTGTGGGTTACGCTTTTATTCATCAGCGCCACGAAACTGCGCAGCAGATTTACAAGTCGCTTTATGCTTTGGAATATTTGAAACACAAGGTCGTTTGCAGCGTAGATCATCGCATTTGGCGCCAGCTTTCAGCGAATTGGTCGCTTCGTTGGCAGCAACGCGTCAATGGGTATCATCCTTACACAAAAATNGATTGTAAACTGCGTTGGCAGATGCCGCAATACGAAATTTATCTCAGTGCAGAAAATCTGACAAATCATCGCTATTACGATCTGGGCAGCGTGCTNCAACCNGGCATCTGGCTGATGGCGGGNGGTAAATGGCGTATAAAATTTTGATGANTCAATGAAATAGAACAAAAAAAAGGTTTCGGAAAAATCCGAAACCTTTTTGTTTATTTTGCTTGTAGCGTGCTTTCCAATCGAATTACTTGTTGATTAAAAGCGCGATCCACTTTCAGACGATGCTCGATGTGTGCACANCTGTGAAGAACCGTTGAATGGTCGCGGTTNGCCACTTGCTTTCCGATGCTCGTTGCCGACAGATTCGTGTGTTTTTGTGCGAGAAACATCGTTACTTGACGTGCTTCAACAATCTCGCGCTTACGACTCTTTCCGCAAACAGCCTCTTGGGAAACGTTAAAGTGGTCGCATACCTTGCCTAAAATGTCTTGAACCGTCAGTTTCTTTTGTTCAACTTTTACGGAACGCTTCACGATACGCTCGGCGAGCTGCATGTCGATTTCGCAATTATAGACAACGCTGTACGCAAGNANGCTATTNACGACTCCTTGAAGGTCGCGAACGCTNCCGTTGGCGGTCTCTGCGATATACTGAACCACGTCGTCTGGAATNTCAAGTCCTTCGTGTTCGATTTTATAACGCAGGATATCGCGGCACAGTTCAACGCTTGGGCGCTCCATCTCAGCAATCAGTCCGCACGCGAANCGATTAAGCAGTCGGTCGTTCATGCCTTTCAGATCGACAGGNGGGCGATCGCTGGCNAGAATGATACGNTTTCCGTTTCTAAATAAGTGGTTGAAAATGTGGAAGAATGTGTCTTGCGTTTTNGTTGCCGACAACCATTCTTGGATATCATCNACAATCAGAACGTCGATTGTTTGATAGAAATTNATAAAGTCGTTGGTTGTGTTTTGCAAAACCGCGTCTGTGTATTGTACTTGAAATAAACGAGCNCTNACATACANCACGCGCTTTTGCGGNAACTGCTCTTTGATTTTTACACCCATCGCGTTTACCAAATGCGTTTTACCGCAACNAGATGGGCCAAAGATGAACATAGGATTGAAAAGCGTGCCTTGAGGATGCTCGGCTATTTGNANACCAAGCTGGCGCGTTAACTTATTACTCAAACCCTCGAGGAAATTATCGAAAGTCTGCTCGGGATTAAGCTGNGAATCGAGCTCTGCAACCGCATCCATCATGGTTGGCGATTGGTTTGCACGNGTTTTCGCTTGCGCTTTCACGATTTCTGGTTTTTCCTCTGGTCGAATGGTTTGGGTAATTTGATGTTCCTTGTCTGCAACAATGCGATAACCGATTTTAACTTTAGTGCCAAAGGTGCGAGAAAGCGCCTTTTTAAAAAGAGGTGCATAGTTTTCTTCGAGATACTCATATACNAACATGCTTGGCGCTTGAATGACTAATTTATGCGTTTTGTCGTCATACGATTCAAAGACCAATGGTTTAAACCAAGCATCGTATTGTTGTGGAGTCGTATTCTTGCTAATGAGCGACAGAGATTCTTCCCAACGAGTATCAGGATTCAATTTCATAGACTAAAGTTTCTAATCGTTTTTTCAGGTAGTAATAGTACCTGTGTTATTGCATTTGCAAATTTCGTTTTTTTTTTCTGTTTAACCAAACTCGCAATTCATCTTTTGCGTGATTAAAATTGCGCTAAATCCTTAAGTTTTAAGCACTTACGAGTGTTAGAAATAAATGGTACTTGAATTTTGTTTGTGTTTGATTAACTTGTTGATTACCAGCGTTTTAATTCTAATTCGTTAAGGAAATTTTCTTGAATAGTGAAACAAAAGAAAAAAAAGTTGTAATTGACTGTTTTTGAGCGTGTTTGACGAACTCAATGAGTGTGAAACGAAATTCTTTTCTTATTTAGACGAATTCCAAACTACTTGTCTTTTTTCCCGAAAACGGAGATATTCACATAGCGTTTAGGGTGTTCACGAATGTTAGTCAGCAATTCGTCGGCGCTTTTCACTGTTTTGTTGAGATTATTGTACAAATCAGCGTCGTTCATCAGCAATCCAAGAGANCCTTTATTGTTATTTAATTTNTCAGCGACTGCTTGCAGATTTGTAACTGTTTGATNTACGCGCTTCATTGTTTGTTCTACGTCAACCGAAGCAAGGTTATTCGTGAACGAATCNGCGTTTTTCATCACCTGATCTGCTTTNGTCATGATTCCAGGAACGTTTTTGTTGAGATCNGCGAGCAAGGAATTNANTTGTTTTGTAGATGTAGTAAGATCGGCAGTCACGTGCTTGATGTTTCCAAGTGATTGCGGGATGGCTGGATCTGCAAGAATNGTGTTCAGACTTGCCATAATTGAGTCCACCTTTGGCAANATTTTCTGAATTTGTGGAATCATTTCCGCTGCTTTTGCTAATGCACCCTGACTCANAGCACCGTCGATTGTGTCGCCAGGTTGAACAATTAAAGATTTATCTTCACCCAACAGCAAATTCATCTTCACGTTTCCCATAAAATCGCTCACGATTTCGGCGGTTGTTCCTTGTGGAATAGCCATTTGTTTGTTGACACCTAATTCTACAACGATATCGCCTGCGCGTTNGAAGTTGTAGCGTATATCTTTTACCATGCCNACTTTGAAACCGTTTGCATAGACTGGGTTCGAGATTGCCAGTCCACTAACATCGTCGAACGTGATAAAATAAAGATTATCTTGCGAGAACAAGGCTTTTCCTTTTAGGAAATTCATTCCGAAAAAGAGTAGGGCAATGCCGAGAATAGCGGCAAGTGCGATTTTAATTTCTTTAGAAAATCTCATAAAGATNGGTCTATTTCTTTTTATTGTTCAAGAATTCGCGAATGGCTGCATTGACATCCATTTTCGAACCATTCTTAAAAGCGATGATAAAGCATTCAGGAAAATCGGCGAGCAGCTCTTTACGAAGTTTGTTTATNGTGTTATAGTTGGTTGACTCACCGATAGTATATTTAATCATGTTGTTTTCTTCGTAGTACGCGTAGTTAGTGTGTCCTTTGAAGTGCGCGTCATCGCTGCGAAGCTTTCTGCTGTTTGCAAGTATTTGCACTTTAAACACAGGAGCATCAGCTGGAACAGGCTTTTNTGTGACTTTCGGTTGCGGTGCTACGGTCTGCGTTTTTNGCGCAGTTGTTTGCGTTTTTGGTGCAACGTTTTCTTGTTTTTTTGCTTGTGTTTCNTGNTTTTTNGGAGCGGTCTCCGCTAATTTTGTTGGTGCGGGTTGCGATTGTTTTTCAGCGCGTTTCGATTTTTTCTCGCTTTTCTGCGATTTTTTCTCANCNTCTTTCGCTGCGGCTTGTTCTTTATATTTTTCTGGAACAATCTGCGGCACGGCTGGTTCATCGTTTTGCGGNTGNTAAGGCACTGTAATACTGTTGTTTCCGTAGCGTTTTTTGTATTGCATAAACGCTTTGAANATGCCTTTCACGTAAAGCGGCAGCGCCTCTTCAGAGTTTANNAATTCCTCTTCATCAGGCGTCGAAATAAAACCAAGCTCCAGCAAGCAACCAGGCATAGAACTCAATCGCAGAACAGCCAGATTATCTTGGTGGGCGCCCATATTATTTCTGCCAGTNGCTGCACAAACATTCNNTTGCATGTACTTCGCCAGCTCCACGCTTTGCTCCATGTTTTTATCTTGTATAAATTCGAACATNATGTTGCTTTCTGCCGAATTNGGATCAAAGCCCTGATAAATTTGTTGATGGTTTTTCTCCAAGAAAATCACTGAGTTCTCGCGCTTAGCCACTTCCAGATTCATCTCAACGCCCTTTACGTTACCGTTGCGACGGCTCTTTCCGAGCGTAAAGGTTTCAACGCCACGCGCAATGCGNCCACTTTCCAGCGCATTGATGTGGATCGAAATAAANANGTCTGCTTTATTTTTGTTCGCAATCTCTGCACGCTGAGCCAATCCCAAGAAGATATCGCTTTTNCGCGTGTAGATTACTTTCACNTCTGGACATTCGCGCTCCACCTTTTGCCCAAACGCCAAAGCGTAACGCAGTGCAAGATTTTTCTCTTTCGATATCTTACCGATACAACCCGTGTCGTGACCGCCNTGACCTGCGTCGATGACGAGAACAAAGCGTTTNTCGGCTGCGCTCAAGGGNANAGAAAAAATCAGCGTCAGCGCTGTTAAGAGAATGAAAAGAGCACGTTTTTTCATAAAAAACAATCGTATTTCGGTCGCGAAGATACGCAATAATCTTTTGTTTTACTGCGCCTCCGTCTCTTTTTTATTATTTATTAAATGTACGCGCACGCCCGCGCCCGCGCAATCTGCGTGCATTGGCGGACAAACTTTGCAGATATCCANCCATATCTCGCTCGTTTGCGGAAACNTCTTAAAGATCTGCTTGCCTATCCTGCCTGCCAAATGTTCTAACAAAGCACTCGGCTGNTGCATNTCACGACTCAGAAGGTCGTAGAGCGTTGCGTAATTCAGCGTATCCGCCACGTTGTCGCTCTCCATTGCNNAACTAANATCGTAAGCCACACGCAAGTTGACCACAAACGGNTGACTCACCGTTTGCTCTTGCGCCAAAACGCCATGACACACGTTGAAATGGCAGTCGCGTAAGTAGATTTCGCTCTCTCGTAGATGCATNTCTAACCAATATTTACTGCACCACAATGTTGGCAAATCAGCGAACCATTTTGCCAAACCAGCGCTTCCTCACCGCATTGCATGCATCGCTGACCTTTAGCCTCTGTTCCGTCGGCGATATACTTCTTCAATGCGCGCTCAACGCCATTCTTCCACGTGTTAATGCTTTCACTTTGAAGTTGCAATGAACCAACTAATTTCACAACGTTNGANATTGGCATTCCATAACGCAAGACTCCCGAAATNANTTTAGCATAATTCCAATATTCGGGATTGAATTTCTCGCTCAAACCCTCGACAGTTGTTTTGTAACCGCGTCGGTTTTCGAACTGGAAATCATAGCGCGACGTTCCGTCTTCGTTCATCTGCTTCAGTATTTTGCCTTTCGTCACATTTTTTGGCAGCACAATACCTTCTTCNTCGTCTTGCAATCCAGTAAAAATCTCGTAAGGCCGNCCGTTCAATAAACCAACGAACGCCACCCACTTCTCTTTATTGTTTTGAAAACGCACGACATCGCACTCCAATACTTGTGGACGCTTTTCGACAACGCGCTGTTCTTTGTTTTCGATTTGCTGTTCTGACATAATATCGCGTTTTGTTCAATGAATACAAAAATAAAGAAAAATCTTGGTTTANGCAAACAAATTCGACGAAAACACGCTTTTCAGTGCGCAAGAGCGACAATTTCGGCGACAAAAAAACGAATTTTTTTCATACAAAACGGCACACGAAAAAATAGTGTGCAAAAAAGGCGATTTTGAAATGTTAAAATTGCACTTTTTTTCGACATGAAAAAGTGGCGTTTCGCGAAGTGTTAAAAAAGTCGAGTTTTATTTGTTAAAATTTTTTTTGGCACGAAAAAAATGCGCCAAATTTTGATTTTTTTCGCCCTTTCGCACAAAATATCGAGCCAAAAAGGCGCTTTAGAAATCTATCTCACGTGAAATAAATTTCTATCTCACGTGAGATAATTTTTTATCTCATATCATTTAACTTTTTTAACAAACGAGATTTTCTGAAAATCTGCGTTCAAAAATTCGACATTTTACGCGGAAAAATGTTAAAAATTGCGTATAAAAATTGTATAAATCCATCATTTTAACATTTTTCGCGTTGAGTTACGACAAAATTTCATTGAAAAACGGCAAAAATTTGTGCATTAGAAATTGGTCGGTCAAATGTAAACGGATGTTAAATTCGCGCGTTAAAAAGTTTTAAAATTGAGCGANNTTTTTAAGTGAGTTTTCTGTTTTAACAGTTGTTAAATCTGGCGCAAAAAANACGCGTNANTTNCNNTCAAAAAAAGCAACGAAATCAGTGCGATTTCGTTGCGTTNTTTTTGCGTTTCNNTAAGNNANNATTTTCCGTCGCTTATGCANTCGGTTAGCGAATCCTTACATTTTTGACGTGATACACGCTCGTTGCGACCTTCTCNTCGCANCCCTCGAGCGGCGGGCATTTGTCTTGNTTTGGCGTTTGACGNTCGGGCAGATTGCGNTACGCGCCAGTGCGGAGCGAAAGGCGTTCAACGCTTTTCGTCGCGTGCATCAACGGCAGCGTCGTTCCATTGACTTTGAACGTTCCTTCCTGNACATCCACTTCGATTCTGACGTGCATCCATTCGCCAGCGCGATAGGTTGCGATGGTCGTTCCCATGCCTTTCAGTTCGCCTTTGCTCATCTGCAAGCACGCAGCACGCGTACCGTGACGGTCGGTGATGTCGATCTCGAACGGTTCGTCGTGTTCCGCTTCGACCATCACATCAAATTCGGCAGTCGTTTGCGTGTTTTCTTCAAAAATTCTTATTGCACGCGCGTAGTCGTATGGGTCGCTGTCGGTCAGGCACAGCGTNTGCGCGTCGTCGATGAACACGTTAGCCCACTGCGGACGGTAGATGTTCCAGTTGGTTATCGTGCCCTGCGGTTCTATCTTGTTGAAATCGTCGGCTACTTCNCCGTTCCACGTCGATCGGATAGGCAGTTGCACGCGGCTCACCCATATATCCTCTTTGTTAACGCTGTAAGTTAGCCACATATTTTGGTCGTTTGGCGTCGCCTCGCCTTCGGTTATGCCTCTTACATAGCATGGNCCAAAGTCTTTGTTTTCGCCAAAAAATCTGCGCGGAGGCACTTCGCCATGCACGATGCACATGTTATCGAATCGTATTCCNTCNTCNGACGAAATTACAATCAGCGGATAGCGATAGGGTTGCGTNTCGATAGGATTGTAGGCTATTGCGTAGCGACCGTCGGCAGTGCGTTGACCCCATTGTTTACCGCCAGCCATGATNAGCGTTGGGCATCTTACGGGCGTACTCCACGTCATTCCGTTGTCGGGACTCAGTGCAGCATACGACCATTTCCACAAAGCAACAGTCTGTCCGTCTTTTCTGTGAAAATAAGACGTTGCTTGCACGCGGTTAATTGAGTCTTTTAGGTTATAGAAACCATCTAAACCACGATCNTCGTCTATCCATTGAAGCGTCTTCAANTTATCGTTTAGCAACGCCTCGCACGCTTGTCGGAATCCTTTGTCTTTCGATTTCGTATAAAAAGGATANGCAGTATTTTTCTCGTTCCAGTCNGTGTGCGACGAATAACGTATGAAATAAATTGGTCCGAGCGTGCCATCCTTGTATATTTCACGCGCAACACGACCGATTCCGCCTTGCTTGAACGGNCTATAACTATGCCCATAGAAAGCCACTGTCAGCAAACGACCGTTGGGAGCCGTGTAGAATCCCATTCGCTGATGCATGATATAGCCGTAGTAACCGTCGGGATAGGTNACGCCTTCAGGTGCTTTATATTGCGGGAACGCCACGATAGGTTTGTCCCACGTGCGTCCGTCAGCGCTACTCACGAGGAATGTTTGTCCAGGNGGNTGTTGTTCGTCGCTCGGATTCGAGAGATACTGCAGCCAAAAGCGNCCCTGCCAATAGGTTATGTTAGCAGCGTGATTGTAAGTCCATCCGTAGCCGTCGGAAAGTGCAGGATTAGAACGATTGGCTCGCATAACCTGAATGTTTTCTGTGCCGATAGCGTAGCGGAAACCGCCTTCGTGAAGACGGGGATTGCATATTTCGCCGCCAATGTATGCAACAGGTTCTTCTTTTGTGCCTGTTTGAGAAAAAAGTTGTGTGGAAATAAAAATAAAAAATAGCAGAATGATTGTCTTTTTCATGCCTCAAAGNTAGANAAAAACGCTCATTCTGCCAAAAATGTGTTTATTTTTCTTGCTGTTCTGCGTGCATCATGCTGCGCCATTTCATGTAACCCATNACCGCAATGACGACATACAATGCGTAAAGACCAGATTTGAACGGTAATCCTTTATAGAAATAAAGCGCGAACGTGACAATATCGACCACAATCCACAGCAACCANTGNTCCAGATACTTGCGCGCCAACGCCCAAAGGGCGATAAAGCTGAAGGCGGTGGTGAAACTATCGGCGAGAGGCACTGTNGANTCGGTGTATTTCACNAGAATTATATAAATAACTGCCCACAANGTGATGGTAATCAATGCACCTGGNAGGATGTATTGCTTTTTGAAATGNGTAATGGGCAGCGTTTTCGATGTTGATTCACCATCTTTCTTTCCGAAACGCCATGCCAGAAATCCGTAGATGGTCATAGCGATGTAGTAGAACTCCATNCCACAATCGGCGTACAATCCTTTGTCGTAGTAGAGAATGATGTCAAGCGCCTGCATGATNAAACCAACGAGCCAGAGCCATATACTGGCTTTGTATTCCAGCAAGATATACGCCAAACCCAGCAGGGTTGTGATGATATCGAGATAGTTTAGCGAAAAGTTTTCAATCATCTGATTTTTAGAATGTTATGGATGCGTGTGCTAAGAAGTGGATTGGCGCTTGTGCAGAGTAAACCGACCACGAGTAGAACCACTCNCTGGTGTTCTGGAACGCGTAAACATTGCCGTTGTTGTCGGTGGCGAAATTCATACCGCACGAGCCATTGCTTTCGTATTTACGATTAAAAATATTGTAGATGGTTGCACCGANGGTGATGTTCTTTGTCCAACGAGTCTTAAACGAATAAGACAGGTCGATATCTGTTGTAGAAAACGCATCGATCACTGCACTAACGCGCTCGTTGTTGTTGTCTTCATCGATGTAACTATCGAATCCAGAATTNGTCATGTATTGTTTGCTGACGAATTTATTCATCATTGCGACGCGGAAGCCACGCCATGTGTANCTAATTTGATGGTTGACGATTGCAGCAGGCGAGAAAGCGAGTGGCGTTTCGCCTACATTGACTTTGGAGAGCGCCCAAGTGTTGCGGTCGATGACGGTCAACTCCATATTTCTTGCGCGGTTTTTGCTCAGCGTTGCATTGATNCCCCAGTCCAGTCCATCGATTGGTCGCCACTGCGCCATGAGTTCGATTCCCATTCTATACGAATCCTTGATGTTTCGCGCAACCATTTCGCCGTTAGCGTCTTGCGCGCCAGTCAGAACAAACTGGTTGTCGTAGTCCATGTAGTAGAAATTCGCGCCAAGAAGCAGCTTATCCGTTTTGTATTCTGCACCAATCTCGAGGTCGTTCAATCGTTCAGCTTCGGGATTCACTTCTTCAGTTTCGGCAAGCATGTCTTCGAAATCGTTGCGCGTTGGTTCCTTGTGCGCGATAGCGTAAGATGCGTAGATGCGGAGTGGAGATGTGATGTTATATGATAGTCCGAATTTTGGATTGAAGAAGTTGTANGTTTTATCTAACGTCAACGGTCGTTGCTGTTTATTATCATCAAATTCCTGTGACGTTCCATCCATTTTGTATCCTACGTGTCTGTATTGCAAATCAATGAATCCGTTGAGCCCACGCATGAATCTGTACGTGAGTTTCGCGTAGATATTTCCGTCAGTCTTCTTTGCGTTGTTGCGGTAATACTCGTGAGAAGCCTCGAGCGTGTTTCCAGCGCTGGAAAACACTTGTTCGCCGTTGTCATCCCAATAATATTGACTTCCAACCCATTTAACTACGCCAAAGTGATCGCCGTCATATTTATTCAAACCGCCACCNAGCGTTGCTTTNAGACCATNGTGGTTATCGTAATTCACAGAAGCGACAGCGCCATAGAAGTCGTTGAGCATTTTCTTTTGCCTAACNAAATCTGCTCGAAGACCNCCACTGATGAGGTATTTGTAGAGCTTTTGATCGGTTTTGTANTGCTCATAATATCCGTTTCCATGCGTATAGTGGAGCGCAACGTTGAAGTTTAGATCATNGTTGAGCGTCTGATTCCAAAGCAGTTGATAGTTTTGNTGGTGGTAATTATCGGTTTGGTTGTCGTAGAAAGCCGTATTACCGTTGAGATCGGTGTATTTTCCGCTTGGGTTGTATGTGCGACCATATTTTTCCATATCTGCTTTCGAAGCGTAATCCCAAGCCATATAAGTTTTTTCTGTGCCGTTGAAAGTGATAANNTTAATCGCTGTTTTTTCGCCGAAATACGCTGCTTGCAGGAAGTAACTATTNAGTCGGCTGGAAGCGCGATCGATGTAGCCATCGCTGCCGATATTCGANAGTCGTCCTTGCAAACCCCAATGGCCGTTCAATATNCCAGTAGAAAATTTCAGCGTTTCCTTNTGCGTACCATAGCTTCCGCCACTCAGATCGAGCGTGAAATAAGGTTTCATTCCAATATTTTCGGTTTGCATATTGATGGTCGCGCCAAACGCAGCGCCACCGTTTGTCGATGTTCCAACGCCGCGTTGCAGTTGTACTGATTCGAGACTCGAAGCTAAATCACCAAGATTAACCCAGTAGAGCTGCGCACTCTCGGCGTCGTTCATTGGAATACCGTTGGTTGTGATGTTGATGCGAGTAGGNTCTGTGCCTCTGACGTGAATACCTGTGTANCCTACGCCCATACCTGCNTCAGATGACGACGTAACTGATGGCATCATGTTCAGCATTTGCGGAACATCTTTTCCGTGATTAACGGTTTGGATGTCTTTTTTACTAAAATTAGNNTACGCCATCGGCACGTCTTTGTTGGCGCGCGTTGAGATAACTTGCACACCNTCGAGTTCTACGGTGCGCAATGAGTCGTTTGTTTGCGCCGTTGCTGCANAAGCGAAAGCGCAAAGCATGATTGAAAAAAATACTTTCTTCATTCGTGAAGTGTTTTTAAGTAAAATAGAAAGAAGGGGAGTGTTCAAGCGCACGAGGCTCTATCGCAATTAATATCCCTACGCCAGCATTATCTGGATCAGGTTACAGGGTATCTTCTCAGCCCGCCAATAGACGAGCACCCCTTGACAAGCGTTTCTTGTCATTGCAAAAGTAAGTTATTCTTCTGATTTATGACAAAAAAAATACAANAAAAGGCTGAAAACNNGCNNGTTTTCAGCCTTTTNTGNTTAGAATGCCTGTTTATTTACATTTTGGGCACCATGGTTTGAGTTGTTTGAAGAAGTCGTTGCCTTTGTCATCTACGAGGATGAAGGCTGGGAAATCTACTACTTCGATTTTCCAGATAGCCTCCATACCGAGTTCAGGATATTCAACGCATTCGATACTCTTTATGGAATCGTGTGACAGAACNGCTGCNGCGCCTCCTATGCTNCCGAGATAGAATCCGCCATGCTTCTTACAAGCATCGGTAACCACTTGTGTACGATTTCCTTTCGCAATCATNACNAGTGAAGCGCCATGCTCTTGGAATTCATCTACATACGGGTCCATTCTATTTGCAGTAGTTGGNCCCATAGAGCCNCATGGCATTCCTTCAGGAGTCTTTGCTGGNCCAGCGTAGAGTATAGGATGATTTTTGAAATAAGCAGGAAGATCTTCTCCTGCATCGAGACGCGCTTTTAGTTTAGCATGAGCAATATCGCGAGCCACGATAATTGTTCCGCTAAGGCTAACTCGTGTAGANACAGGGTATTGCGACAGAATCTTGCAAACGTCTTTTATCGGTTGGTTTAAGTTGATTTTGACGCCGCTTCCTTCGCCTTCNTTGCGGAATTCTTCGGGAATTAATTCTGTAGGATTGTTGTCGAGTTTCTCAATCCACACACCTTTTTCGTCGATTTTTGCTTTGATATTTCTGTCGGCTGAGCAACTAACGCCGAGTCCGATAGGGCAGGAAGCGCCATGACGTGGCAATCGGATGACGCGAACGTCGTGTGCGAAACATTTTCCACCGAATTGCGCNCCTAATCCNATCTTATGCGCTTCGTCGAGCAGTTGTTTNTCGAGTTCAACGTCGCGGAATGCGCGTCCNGTTTCATCGCCTGTCGTTGGTAGATTGTCGTAATAGTGAGTTGATGCNAGTTTAACNGTAAGCAAATTCTTCTCTGCAGAAGTTCCTCCTATGACAAATGCGATGTGATATGGTGGACATGCAGCCGTACCGAGTGTTTTCATTTTTTCAACGAGGAAAGGTACGAGCGTATTTGGGTTTTGTATGCGTGCTTTTGTCTCTTGATAGAGATAGGTTTTATTAGCACTACCTCCGCCTTTCACTACACAGAGAAAACGATACTCGCATCCTTCGGTTGCCTCGATATCGATTTGCGCTGGTAGATTGCAGCGTGTGTTTANTTCTTCATACATCGANAGCGGTGCATTCTGCGAATAGCGCAGGTTTTCTTGTGTATAAGTTTTGAAAACNCCCTTTGCAAGTGCTTCTTCATCGCAGAATCCAGTCCAAACTTGCTGACCTTTTTCGCCATGTATTATCGCTGTGCCCGTATCTTGACAGAATGGAAGCACACCTTTGCATGCTGTGTCTGCATTGCGTAGAAATGTGAGCGCAACGAACTTATCGTTTTCGCTCGCTTCAGGGTCTGTCAAAATACTTGCTACTTGCTCGTTGTGGGAGCGACGCAACATAAAATTAACGTCACGAAANCAAGCGTTAGAGAGTTGCGTTAGCGCTTCAGGAGATACCTTTAGGATTTTATTTCCTTCGAATTCGGTTGTCGAAACGCCTTCACTGGTCAACAGATAGTATTCTGTGGTGTCTTTTCCCATTTGAAACATGGGAGCATACTTAAATTCTACTGTTTTACTCATTGTGTTTTATGTGTTTNTTTAGTATCCAAAAATTTGTTCGGTGGTTACTCTCTTGATTGGACCAATCTTTTCCAGCGCTTTCATATCCAGTTCTTTTTCGTCGCCAAGAATGATATAGCGATGGGTTTTATTAGCCATGTGATTCTTTTCGAAGTTGATAATATCTTGGAACTGCAGTTTAGGAATGGCGTTGTAGATCTTTTCGTCGATATCGTAGTCGATTCCTAATCGTTTGTTCGAGAAATATTTATTGAAAATACCAGTTTTGGTAGTGCGTTCCGTAGCAAGGCGTTTCATNANNGACTGTTTTGCGAGGTCGAAAGCCTTTTGCGACTGTGGCATCTCATCGAGAATTTCGTTGAATGTGTTGATACAGTCGATCATCTTNTCGTTCTGCGTTGAGATATACGTGCGCGACCATTCTGGTTTGTCTTTNCGTGATGGTGTGTAGTAGCGAGCGGCTGCGCTGTATGCTAAACCACGAGTCTCGCGCAACTCTTGGAAAACGAGACTATTCATTCCGCTGCCGAAATACTCGTTGAATAGTTCGATAACGGCTGAGTTTTCAGGATTCCAGCTTGTGTTTTCGTTGCTGTATTGACCCATTAGGATGCTCTTTGCATTGAATGGCGCGATGATTACTTCGTTCTGTGGCGTTGTNTCCATCACAAATTCTTTTCCTTTAGGTGCAGGAGCGAGACGTTTTGCGGTCTTGTGGGTTTTATCGATGGTTGCGATNACGTCAGAGAGNTTNTCTGGACCATAATAAAGCACGGTATGCTCGTAGTTTTTCAGTCCTTTAATNAAATCAACCAACACTTGCGGATTGGTTTCCTTAAGTTCTTTTTCGCTCATGTAGTTCAAAGAAGGATTGTATTCNCCATAACGACCGTAGTCCCACAATGCATTCCAGTTGTTACGCTGGCTTTTCTTGGCGTCGTTGCGTGCTTTGAGAACGAGATCTGTGTAGTTTGCCCACGCNNNTTTATCAACTTTTGCGTTAGTCAGTATGTTTTCGAACAGCGCCAACGCTTCTGGCATATTTTCACTCNGTCCACTGAGNGAAACATTCGTAACGATGCCAGATGAAGAAACGTTGTATGAGCAAGCCAACTTATAGAATTGTTGTTTTATTTGCTCAGCCGAGAGTTTGTCTGTGCCGAGATANTTCAGATACTCTGCAGCATCGTCGAGTCGTTTATCGTATTCTGTTCCGAATTCATAACGGAAAGTNAGATTGAATATGCCGTTCTGTTTGTTTTCCACGTACATTACAGGCAGACCTCGTTTAGTTGTGCCTTTCTGCATGTCAGTTTCGAAATTAACAAAGCGCGGCTGAATTGGATCTGCATGAGATGCGATGATATCTTTAACAAACTGACTCTGAAGGTCGCGATTGCTTGGAATAGGAGTAATCGCTGGCTTGTCAATCTTTTTATTTCCAGTGTCATCTCCTTGCTTTTTATAAATAGCGATGTAATTGTCGTTCAGATGTCGTTGCGCGAAATCTACAATTTGTTGCTTTGTCATGCCAGAGATGCGATCCAGACTTCCTACAACGTCGCTCCATTCTTGTCCATTAATGAATGCGTCAACGAAATAGTTAGCACGCGAACGNTTATTCTCTAAAGAACGATAGAAACGCAGCTTTTTGTTGTTGATAACCGATGGCAACANATCGTCAGAGAAGTCNCCTTTCTTCAGTTTCTCTATTTCTCCGAGCAGTAGTTCACGCACTTCGTNGAGNGATTGACCTGCTTTAGGAACGCCAACCAATGAAAGACCGCCGTATTCCGCAAGTGTTTCAGTTCCAGCGCCAGCTCCGAGAACTTTCATTGTTTGTTCCAGATCCAAATCCATTAGACCTGCTTTGCCATTTGAAAGAATGTCGGAAATAACTTCAAGCGTGTCNGTTTGATATGACTTTGCGCCNTCGAAGCGCCACGCGAGATAGAGTGTTTCTTGTTCTTTTCCGATTATTGTTGTGTCGCGATGCGAAGTTATTGGTTTAAGAGGAGCATACTGTGGCACTGTAAGATTTTCGTTACGCTTCCAGTTACCAAAATATTTCTCTACGATAGCCATCGTTTTGTCGAAGTCGAGATCGCCAGACATGCAGATGGCAACGTTATTTGGGCAATAGTANTTNTTAAAGTAATTCTTGATGTTTGTAATTGATGGATTCTTCAAGTGGTCTTGCGTGCCAATCGTTGTTTGTGTGCCATAAGGATGACCAGGGAACAACATACGGCAGAGCGCTTCCCATATACGGTGACCGTCGCTTGCTATACCAATATTATATTCCTCGTAAACGGCTTCGAGTTCTGTGTGGAATCCGCGAATAACCATGTTTTCGAAGCGATCACTCTGAATCTTTGCCCAGTTATCTAATTCGTTTGCTGGAATATCTTCTGTGTAACACGTTACGTCNTTGCTGGTATAGGCATTTGTTCCTTCTGCACCAATACTCGACATCAGCTTGTCGTATTCGTTAGGAATGTTATATTTNGCAGCCAATTGCGAGACTGAGTCGATGCGATGGTACATTTCTTTGCGCTGTTTNGCGTCGGTCATCTTGCGATAGTCCTCATACATCGCTTCGATTTCATCGAGATACGGTTTTTCTTTCTCTGCATCAATCGTACCGAACTGCTTTGTACCTTTNAACATCAAGTGCTCCAGATAATGCGCCAAGCCAGTTGTCTCTGCTGGATCATTGCGACTGCCTGTTCGTACAGCAATCAGCGTTTGGATTCTTGGTTTTTCAGTGTTTTGAGAAAGGTAAACTTTCAGTCCATTTGGCAACGTATAAATTCGTGCGCCAAAGGGATCGCCCGCTATTGATTCATACTGGCGAGTTTGTGCGCTTGCCATCGCAAAACCAACGATGAGCATCAGCACGCTAATTAAAACTTTCTTTTTCATATACTAATCATTTAGGGTGTTATCACATTATTATATATATAATATAGGTGTAAATTACCATTGTTCGAAATCGACTTCTCGATCCANTTGTTGTAAGAAATTATCGAGAACCGCTTGCTCTACGTCGCCAAGCTGATATTCTTTTTCCGCATCTTTACGAATTTCGGCAATCCAAGCACGTCTTGCGGTGATATAGTCTTGCCGTATGCGCTCAGCGTCTTTTTCTGTAATCACATCGAGCCCGTAATAATCTTGCATCANCTTGTAAGCCCAAGCCCATCTNTATTCACTATAATTGCGGTTTATCTCATTAAAACGCTCGAGCACGTCNTTGATGTNGNNAATGCGTTGAGATTTAATATCATCNATNAGTCGCAATTCTTCAGATTCAGGCAATAGCAGTCCAGAGAGGTCATTCCATTTTCCAGTTCCTACGCTACTCTTNGGTATCTCCAATGGATGGCGTTTCAAAACAGCGCCCATAAAAATGCGGAGCGCTATGTCGTAATATTTTATGCCCTTTTGGAGAGANCTGCAACGTATGACGTATTCGTGGTAGTTATAAGTAGAAACGTTAGTGCCGCTTGCAGCGCGCAAACGCTCCAAGATATCTTTGCCGCGCACGATTTCGCCAACAGAGAACGGCGAGAGCCAATCGAAATTCACGATACTTTTTTGGCTAATCTTTGGTCTGGCGTCNCGCTTTGGCCATTTACGAATGTCACGATACANTCCGACAGTCGTAAGATTACGTCCTGGCGACAGATACATNATATCTCCGTACGCAGTGAGATAAGAGAACGGNAGATCTCGCGTGTCTGGATGATACATCAGCTTGCCAAAGCAAACTGAAAACGTGCCAATGTGTGCTGGCATTAAGAGATACGCTCCGCTTGCAGTCTTACAGCCGCGCTCCATAGTGCCATAGTGCATCGGTCCCATCTTGTAAGCATGATTAGANAAGTTAGTTGCGGAGCCAGCGTTGTAAAATGAAAACATACCGCCTATCAATAGCGANCTCTTGTGATGACTTGCNGTAAAGGGACCGCAAAATGCAGCGCANGCTTCACCATTTGCCATGTAGGAGTTTGCAAAGAAAACGCTACTTTCAGCAGTAAATCCGTTAGTTATTTGGCATGCTTCTCCTACAAAGCAGTTCTGTATTTTTGCACTATTAAGAATAGAAGAGCCGTCGAATATGATAGAATTTTCGCAAATGACTCCGCTACCGATATACACGCTTGCTTCGGGAATACTTTTAATAGAGCAATCGCTCAAGCGACACGCGCCAGCAACCTCGCAGTCATCGTTGATATGCGTGTTAATGATTTCGGTCGTATTGATTATCTTTACGCGATTGCCTATTGTGCCTCGTTCTGGTATNGTTGCATCAACTTCTTTGCGAATCAATGCTTCCAGTCGCTCGAGCAATGCTTTGTCATTTTCGTGCGTAACCATGAGCGCAGCCAACTGNCTCGTTATGCCGTCAAAGAGCATAATATTGCCGCTGCCTACTTCGTTTAGCACGCTAATCACATTGCCTTCGCCAAACGTCGCGCCTTCACGCGTTTCTATCAGACTAACATTCGTAATCTGGCAATCGTCTCCAATATCGTAGTTGTGTATTCGGTTGCCGATATTCTCNATCAAGCAATCGTTGCCTATCGTGCAATTCCGTAGCGTTGCTTTACGAATACCGCTGTGTTTCATGAATCCATCGCTGATTTCGTGCATCTTGTTGAAGCAACCCAATCGGATATCGCCGTAGAACTCCGTATCGCGAACGTATCGCGCATCGAATTCGTCGGCAACGCTTATGTTTTCCCAATTTTCTGCTTCACAACCCTGACGCTCAAGCGTTGCAATTTCGGATTCAAAGAGTGGTCTGTATTCCATAGGTTTGTAGGTTTAAGATTTTCAAGCTTGATAATCGTCGTACAAGAAGTCGTTATACGGATATTTCTGCACGTGNAGTTGTTTTATTCGTTTATAAAGAAGCNGACGCAACTCGTCGATATTGATTTTTTTTGCAGCAGAAATAAAAATGCAACTATCAGCGCGCTTCGCCATCCACGTGCTTTGCAGTTCGTCGAGCGATATATTCTCGCGCGTTGGTGGCGTCAGATCATCTTCTTCCTTTGCAATCCAAGTGTAATTGTCGATNTTGTTGAAAATAGTTAGCATNGGCGTTTCCGCACAGCCAAGCTCTGCGAGCGTCTGTTCAGTAACGCGCATCTGATCTTCAAAGGATGGGTGAGATATATCAACGACATGCACAATCAAGTCTGCTTCACGCACTTCNTCGAGCGTTGATTTGAAAGATTCAATCAAGTCAGTTGGAAGTTTNCGAATAAAACCTACGGTATCAGCNAGTAGAAATGGAAGATTNTCGATNACGGTTTTTCTGACGGTTGTATCGAGAGTCGCAAATAGTTTATTCTCNGCAAAAACGTCACTCTTTGAAAGCAGATTCATAAGCGTTGANTTGCCAACGTTAGTATAGCCAACCAGCGCCACGCGGATAAGCCTTCCGCGATTCTTTCGCTGCGTTTGTTTTTGTTTCTCNATNTCCGNCAATCGTTGTTTAAGGATTGTCAATCGGTGTAGAATGATTCGTCGGTCCATCTCAAGCTGTGTNTCTCCTGGACCACGCAGACCCACCGTTCCTTTACCGCCTCCGCCGCCTGATCCACCTGCTTGGCGTTCCAAGTGCGTCCACATACGCTGCAATCGCGGCAACATATAACGNTATTGCGCAATCTCTACTTGCGTCTTTGCTGCAGAAGTCTGCGCGCGCATAGCAAAAATATCGAGAATAAGCGACGTTCTGTCGAGAATTCTCACGCCAAGCGCCAACTCAATGTTGCGCAACTGTTTTGCCGAAAGCTCGTCATCGAAAATTGCTACGTCAATCGGTCGCTCGGCTTCAGCTTCTTGGTCGATGTAAGCACGTATTTCTTCAAGTTTTCCCTTGCCAACGTAAGTTACGCTGCTCGGTCCCGCCATTCGNTGTGTAAAGCGTTTCACGCACACAACGCCAGCCGTCTCCGCCAGAAACTGTAATTCATCAAGATATTCTATGGTGTGGCGTTCGTCTTGCTGCGAAGTAATCAAACCAATCAGCACAGCACGATCGCGTTCTGTTTCATTCAAAAGGATTTCTGCCATTCAAAAAAATGTTATCAAAACCTTACTCGACTGCGAAAATAAGCAAACTTTTTCATACATCTCGCAAAACAAAGAAAAAAAACGCTATCTTTGCCACACTACTANACGAAAAATATGATTACAGTCCGCGATTTTGATGCCTTCGAGCGCATCGCTGAATACGTAGAGCACGTGCCTTTCGATGTTACTCCACAACGACTTTACAACGCCGACATGCTCTACGCGTCCGTCAAGCTGCCTGATGGAACTACAACTANCTACGACGCAGCNGTCTATCAACACTTTATCAAAACAGGAAAGCACGCTTGCGATGAGCAAGAGCTACTTGCGCGCGCATTGCACGACTACGGCATCGAGCGTGCACTGCAACTCTATCTGGAACGCTACGACAAACGAAAAGTTGTAGGCGTGATGGGAGGCCATAGCTTGCAAAGAACAGACGAAATGTATAGAACTATCGCGCTGGTGAGTAAAGAACTGACCGAGCGCCATTCATTGATGGTTTCAGGTGGTGGACCTGGCGCCATGGAAGCCACGCATTTCGGNGCTTGGATGGCAGGNCGCGAAATGGATGAGTTTGAAACAGCTTTGCAGATGCTGCATCGAGCGCCGTCGTTCAACGATTCAGAATGGTTAAGCACTGCTTTCGNNGTCATGAAACGCTTTCCGCAAAACGTATATCGCAGTCTTGGAATTCCAACGTATCTCTACGGNCACGAACCATCAACNCCTTTCGCCACAGACATCGCGAAATATTTCGACAACTCCGTGCGCGAAGATACGATCATCACGATTGCGTTTGGCGGAATCATCTTTACGCCTGGTAGTGCAGGCACAATGCAAGAAATTTTCCAAGAAGCAGTNCAAAATCACTACCTTACGTTCGGCGTTTCCTCGCCAATGATTTTCCTCGGTCGCGCGTTTTGGGATGAGCAAATGCCGGTTTATCCTTTCCTTGAGCAGCTTGTCGAAACTGGTAAGTATAAAAACCTAAAACTTTTCCTTACCGACGAACCGTATGAAGCGGTGCAAGAATTGCTGAGCTTTAGGAACGAAACAGANCCCATTCATTTGGACTAAAATTCTGCACAAAACAACATCGAAAATCAAACAAAAGCNGACNACAATTTTCATGAAATAAAAAAATAGTGAATAGAGTAGGGGAGCGAAGTCGAAAGATTTCGCTCCTTTTTCGTGCAAAATGATGAGGCGGTTTGGTCGGTTTTTTGTCTNTTTTTTGCGAAAAAAATGGACAAATCANTGCAATTTTAACACAATTTTAACGCACTTTCGTCGCCAAAAANTTCTCCGCGACCACAACTCAGCGATTTTTGAGCNTGTTTTACGTGCATTTTTTTGTTAAANNGACTGTTAAAAAACCTAAAGCATATAAGATAGAAAATTATCTCACGTGAGATAGAAATTTATCTCACGTGAAATAAATTTGTAAACAGCGCTTCCGAAAACGCAAAAAACAAGCAAAAAATTCAGAAAAAANCCACTTTTTGCACAAANNCGCGNGNAATGTGCAAAAATTTCAACGCAAAAAATTTATATTTCTTGCATAACTATCCAAAATCTCATTTTTNNNCGAAAATTTTTCNTTTAGACCACCGCAAAATTTTACGTCAGATTTTACATTCATTAACATGAGTTAAAACCAACGCTTTTTTTTTATTAAAATTCTCTCGTGCGAATTGATTTTATTTCCCATTCGTTTTTCGCTTTCAAATAGTTTTGCTATCTTCGCGGTCAGTAAATACACATTATTAATATATAAAAAACAGATTTGGCTTTATGAGATTGGTCATTAAGAAAGACTACGCTTCCCTATCTGCTTGGGCAGCGAACCACGTCATCAGTCGCATCAATGCGGCNGCACCTACAGCAGAACATCCTTTCGTCTTAGGTCTTCCCACTGGTAGTACNCCAGAAGGAATGTACAAAAACATTGTCGAGGCGGTCAAAAGCGGTAAAGTATCGTTCCGTCACGTGGTAACCTTCAANATGGANGAATACGTTGGTCTGCCCGAATCGCATCCCGAGAGTTATCATTCATTCATGCGACGCAATTTGTTCGACCATATCGATTGCCCAAACGAGCAAATCCACATTCTGAATGGCAACGCTACGGATCTGGTTGCCGAGTGCGAAGCTTACGAAGCAGCAATCGAGAGCTACGGAGGCATTGATCTTTTTGTTGGAGGCATAGGACCCGACGGNCACTTAGCGTTCAACGAACCTGGTTCATCANTAACATCAAAGACACGCGTTAAGACGCTGACGCATGACACGATCATCGCAAACGCACGCTTCTTCGATGGCGACGTCAACCAAGTGCCACGCCAAGCGCTTACAGTAGGAATAGGAACGGTGATGGCGGCAAAAGAAGTGATGATTCTTGCCAACGGCCATCATAAAGCACGTGCANTGGCTGGCGGTGTTGAAGGCGCAATTTCGCAACAATGCCCAGTTAGCATCGTACAGATGCACCAGCATGGCATAATCGTATGCGATGAACCTGCATGTGATGAACTTAAAGTTGCAACTTATCGTTATTTTAAAGATATTGAAGGAGAATAAAACATGAAATCGAAAGAAGTAGATTTACATTTAACGTCTCAAATTGTTCTAAACCAAGTCCCTGAAGCTTTCTATCATCCAAAGAGCGCCGTAGAAGAATCAATTCTGACCAGATTAGANAAGGTTCCGACACGCGTTTACGATAAACAAGACGAGGCAGTCAATGAAATAGCCGACGAAGTGGCAGCAGCCATTCGCCAAAGCGCTAAGAAAAAGAAGCCGTACGTTATGTTGCTCGGCACAGGACAGTCTCTGACGCCCGTTTATGCTGAGTTAGTGCGCCGTCATCGCGAAGAAAAACTTTCGTTTGCGAACGTTATCGTTTTCAATGCCTACGAATATTATCCGCTGAAGCAGCGNGGCGATCAGGATGCAACGGTTTCCAACGTTAGTGCAATAAGNCAGCTTCGCGAACGACTGCTCGACAAAGTGGATATTAAAGCAGAAAATATCTATACACCAGACGGCGCGATTGCGCAGCAAGACATTACGAAGCACTGTCGTCAATATGAAGAAACAATGCAACANGTTGGCGGCATAGATATAGCACTTCTCGGCATCGGACGTGCAGGTAATATCGCCGTTAACGAGCCTGGCAGTCAGCGTTCATCTATAACACGATTGATTCTCATCGATCCGCTGACGCGTGACGAGATGTCGCTATCGTTCCAGATGCAAGAGCAAGTTCCACCTTGCTCAATTACCGTCGGCATTAGCACCATTTTGAGCGCTAAACGCATTATAGTAACGGCGTGGGGCGAAGAAAAAGCATCGATAATNCAGCAAATGACGGAGCAACACCTAAGCGATACGCTTCCAGCAACGTATCTTCAAACACACAGCAACGTGCAAGCGTTTGTTGATTTAGGTGCAGCACAACAGCTAACGCGCTTGCGCTATCCGTGGATCGTTACTTCGTGCGAATGGACCGATAAGTTAACGCGCGCAGCGCTTGTTTGGTTATGTCAAAAAACAGGAAAACCAATTCTAAAGCTCACAAATAAAGATTATAACGAGAATCACCTCTCTGAGCTCTTAACGATTTACGGTTCTGCTTATAACGCCAACATTCAGATCTTTAATGATTTGCAGCATACTATAACGGGTTGGCCTGGCGGAAAGCCAAACGCNGATGATACTTATCGTCCCGAGCGCGCTAAACCATATCCAAAGCGCGTTATTGTATTCTCTCCGCATCCCGATGACGATGTGATATCAATGGGAGGCACGATACGCAGACTCGTAGATCAGCATCACGACGTTCACGTTGCNTACGAAACCAGCGGAAATATCGCTGTTGGCGACGAAGAAGTAACGCGTTTCATGCACTTCATCAATGGATTCAATCAGCTATTCGTTGACGAGAAAGATACAGTTATTAAAGATAAATATAAGGAAATAAAGNAATTCCTTCAGAACAAGCAGCAAGGCGATATGGANACACGCGACATACTGACGATTAAAGCGCTGATACGTCGCGGAGAAGCCAGAACAGCGTGCACGTTCAATAAGATACCACTCGATCACGTGCATTTCCTCGATCTGCCTTTCTATGAATCGGGAAAGATTGAGAAGCTTCCGATGAGCATCGCTGATGTTGAAATCGTTAAAGCATTGATCGAAAAAGTTAAACCACATCAAATCTATGTCGCAGGCGACCTTGCCGATCCGCATGGCACGCACCGCAAATGTACGGATGCTGTGCTTGCCGCTCTTCAACTGCTGAAAGACGAAAATTGCAAGTGGCTCCACGATTGTCGCGTATGGATGTATCGTGGCGCTTGGGCTGAATGGGAAATCGAAAACATTGAGATGTGCGTGCCGATGAGCCCAGAAGAACTTCGCGCTAAGCGAAATGCCATCCTAAAGCACCAGTCTCAGATGGAGAGTGCGCCNTTCCTCGGNAATGATGAACGTCTATTCTGGCAGCGTGCTGAAGACAGAAATCGCGGAACAGCTAAACTGTACGACCAACTCGGCTTGGCATGCTACGAAGCNATGGAAGCCTTTGTTGAATATCCACTCTTCCCAAAGAAATAATACACATTTTCTGAACGTCGCGATGCGTGTTATCCGAACAAAACATATTCCCGTTCATGGCTATGCAGCCATCAATCTCTTTGGAATCATCATTTGCAGAAGAGAAACACGCATAACGCGATCGCTAATACGACATGAGCAGATCCACACGCGACAGCAGGTGGAACTGCTCTTCGTGTTTTTTTATATTCTTTACACAGCNGAATATCTTATACGCATCATCCAGTATCGTAACTTAAAGGACGCGTATCGTAACTTAAGCTTCGAGCGCGAGGCTTATCTACACATGCACGACACAACCTATCTGAAACATCGAAAACTCTATGCTTGGCTCCGCGAATTATAGTNGAATAGTTTGGGATGAAAGTCAGTTACGCGTGTTGGATGCAGCGTCAGGTTACCATCTCGTGCTTGCACCGCCAGGATGCGGCAAGACGCAAATCCTTGCCGAAAGGATGCGACGCGCTCACACGCAAGGCGTTTCGTTCGATGACATGCTTTGTCTTACGTTTACCAATCGCGCCGCTCGNGGAATGCGCGACCGCATCGGTATCACGTTGAACGACGAAAATAGTCGNGAGGCTTTCGTCGGTAACATACATCGTTTCTGCTCTCACTTCTTGTTTTCCAACAATATTATAGCGAGCGACACTTCTATTATAGATGAAGTAGATACGCAAAGCATTCTCGCACGATTCTATCACCACGAAGAATTGGCGGTGATGCGCGATGGAAAATTGCGAAAGCAATACAATCACGCCGTATTCCTATCGCATTTCATGAACCAACTGGCGCACGGCCATCCTAAAGCGTTGCGTATTCATCCTGAATGTTTGAATGGCGATGATATNNATGCGATGCGCCAAATTTGTTTACGACAAAACGCNCCGTTTACACCGCAAACCATGATGGATATGTACAAGAACGCGGATACNTATCTCGANATTATCCAAACGGATGCATACGANATGGGATTGCAAGTCGTTTGCCGAAATTTGNTGCAAAAGATGCGCGTGGCGCGTCTCTATGAGAAATATAAANCGGACAATCATNTGATNGACTTCGAAGACCTACTTATTTTGACATACAACGCGCTTTCCGAAGATAAAGACAAGGAATACAAACGCTACTCGTGGATTCAGGTTGACGAAACACAAGACNTGAACGCGCTGCAGCTTGCTNTGATAGACGCNTTGACAGCAACGGGCGCGACAGTGCTTTATCTTGGCGACGAGCAACAAGCNATTTATTCTTTTATGGGCGCGAAATCGTCGATGATTGCACAGCTTCGACAACGCTGTCAAGGTCATATCTACACGCTTTCCACAAATCACCGCTCGCCATCTTATCTCTTGGAAGTTTTCAATCGTTACGCTACGGAGCAGTTGCATCTTCCTACGGAATTATTGCCACACGCGAAAATCGCAACGCCTAAACCTACGAATGCATTGCAACTCATTGGCAGCGAAACGATTGAAGATGAATTGGAAAGTGTTGTGGAACTCGCTCGCGGATTCAGTCACGACGTTCCGCACGAGAAGACTGCCATTCTTGTTTCAGCAAACTACGACGCTGACGTGTTGAGTCGCATGTTTATTGAACGTAAACTGAAACATTTTAAGTTCTCTGGAACAGATCTTTTCGCTACAAAAGAAATGAAAACGNTGCTNGCGCATCTGAATATCTTGAAGAACGAACACGATTTNATGGCTTGGGCGCATCTATTTCATGGGCTCGACATTTACGCGCAGAATGCATCAGCGCAGAAAATGGTGCGATCGCTNCTCGATCACGCNATACTGCCNAGCGACGCGCTACGCTATAACGGAACGACTTACGTGCAAGAATTTCTGAAAGCATGCGCAACGCAAACGTGNGTCGTGTTCGATACCGAAACAACTGGNCTCGATGTGCTGCGCGATGACGTGGTTCAGATTGCTGCGATGAAGGTTTGCNATGGNCAAATCATTGAAAACTCGCAATTTAGTGTATATATTCGGTCTGATAAACCACTACCAGAAATTGTTGGAAACGCACGCAATCCGTTGCTCGATGAACTGGATAAACACGAACTTTTGTCGCCCGACGAAGCCATTCTTCGCTTTTTGGATTATGCAAAAGACNGCGTGCTGATTGGGCATAACATAGAATACGATTATCAGATTATGCGTTCGAATTGTCGTCGTTATCTGAANGAAACAGATTTCNCGCAACTTTTCCCGCTCTATTTCGATACTCTGAAGCTCAGTCGCTTGCTTTATCAATACCTTCATCAATTCACGCTCGAGCATCTCATTGAAGTNCTCCACTTAGAAGGGCAAAATGCGCATCTCGCTGATGCAGATGTGGCAGCAACAGTGCAGTTGCTGCTTCGATTGCNACGCGATGCGCCCGAAATTGCCGAGCAACAGCGCGATTTCTTGCAGCAACGCGGCGTGAAAACACGNNTNACGCTGCTCGCGTCGCGCTATCAAAATCTCTGGCGCAGAGCAATGGCGCATCTATATGATGAAGTTGAGATTCCAGTGAACGTCGCTCGCGATGACGACGCTATGCAACTGCCACTTATTGCAGAGATGGACAGATTCTATCGCGCGCTCATGGCGAACGGAACNTTCGAACCTATCGAAAAATTGCCTTATCTTTACACTTATATTCGTTATCGATTCTACGACNATCTCAGCGTTTCGACGTTGAAAGACGACCTCCACCGCTGNGTACTTGAACTCAATACGCTCAAAGAAGCCGATCTCTACAATGCTATCGTGATGACCGAGCATCTTATTCTTACTACAGTACACAANGCGAAAGGCATGGAATTCGACAATGTCATTGTTTTCGACGTCTCCGATCAACGNTATCCGAATCCATTGAACAAGGGCGACGTCGAGAAAGATGCAGAAGACGCGCGCAAGTTGTATGTAGCGATGTCGCGTGCACAACGAACGCTGACCGTAACNTANGCAAAGACGACGCGATATGGACGCACCAGCGCGCTATCTCCACTCATGCGACCCATCATCCACTATTTNGACGCTTTCTAACGCGCGCGTATATTATAATAAGGTGTAAAAAACAAAAAAGCCTTTCTGCGTTTTGCAGAAAGGCTTTACTATTTTTCAGATTTTATTGCTTAACGTTTACGAACCGCTTTGATGAAATAAAGCATCAAAAGCACGTAAGCNACGAGCGAAAGCACTTCAGACATCGGATTCGCGAGCCATGTTTTGTTTACCCAATCAACGCCACCGAATCGTAACAATGCTGAAACAACACCCATAAGCGCGCCACCTGCGATGAAACCGCTTGCGATCAACGTTCCTTTCTCATCGCGACGCTGCGTTTCTGCACTGTCTTTCGAACGTGTTGCATACCAACGAAGCAAACCGCCTGCGAGAAGTGGCAAGTTAAGTTGCAGCGGGATAAACATACCGAGTGCAAATGGAAGTGCAGGGACTTTGATTAGCGTCAGAATGATTGCAATTAGCGCGCCAATGCCATAGAGTAACCATGGNGCACCAACGCCATTCATCAGCGGTTCAATNACTGCCGCCATTGCATTNGCTTGCGGTGCGGCTAAGTCACCACTNCTAAATCCGTAAGTCGCGTTCAACAACATCATCACGCCACCAACGGTCAACGCACTGACAAGAATTCCAAGAAATTTCCACTGCTCCTGTTTTTTCGGTGTAGTGCCAAGCCAATAACCAACCTTTAAGTCAGTAATAAATCCACCNGCAACCGACAACGCCGTGCATACAACGCCGCCCATAATGAGTGCTGCTACCATTCCAGCTTGNCCTTTCAGACCAACAGCAACCATCACTACGCTCGCCAAGATCAGCGTCATCAATGTCATTCCACTAACAGGATTGCTGCCAACAATAGCGATAGCGTTCGCGGCTACGGTAGTAAAAAGAAAAGCGATAACAGCTACAAGTACAACTGCCACAATCGCGTGCANCAGATTGCCGTCCATCACGCCTAAAAGGAAGAAAACAAAAACGGCAATGATAGCTGCAATAGATCCCCAAATGATAATTTTCATCGAAAGATCACGATNTGTGCGCTTCGTTTCATGCTCTGCNTCCTCAGCGTGTTTAGTTGTTTGTTTAGCGAGTGAAAGTGCGCTCTTAATGATTGGCCATGATTTGATAATTCCTATAATTCCAGCCATAGCGATAGCACCTATGCCGATACTNTTACCGTAATTCGTAAATATCTCTTCAGGCGACATCGCTCCAACAGCTGTTTGGATTTCTGGATTCCACATATTCAACACCATGTCGCCACAACACAACGACAGTAATGGTACAAAAATCCACCAAATCGCTGCACTACCGATGCAAATGATTAAAGCGTANCGCAATCCAATGATGTAACCAAGACCAAGCACTGCTGCGCCAGTGTTAATCTTAAAGACTAATTTCGCTTTATCAGCTAATAAATTTCCAAAGTCACCAATTCTGCTCGTAAAGTTTTCATTCCACCAGCCAAGTGATGCAACTATGAAATCATATAAGCCTCCTACAACTCCAGCGATAAGCAATGGACGCGCCTGAGCACCTCCCTGCTCGCCAGAGATAAGCACNTGAGTNGTAGCAGTTGCTTCTGGAAACGGATATTTACCATGCATTTCTTTAACGAAATACTTTCTGAATGGAATGAGAAACAATATGCCGATAACTCCACCAAGTAGCGACGCCAAGAATATCTTCATAAACGAAACTGTTATGTCNGGATATTTTGCTTGCAATATATAAATTGCAGGAATGGTGAAGATAGCGCCAGCAACCACTACACCCGAACACGCGCCTATGCTCTGGATGATTACGTTTTCGCCTAANGCCTTATTTCGTTTAGCTGCAGTGCTAACGCCAACGGCTATGATAGCGATAGGAATAGCTGCTTCAAAAACCTGTCCCACTTTCAGACCAAGATAGGCTGCTGCAGCAGAAAANAGAACAGCCATCAGAATTCCCCAAGTCACTGACCAGCCNTTGACTTCTGGGTAAACCGCGTTTGGATTCATTACGGGTTCGTACTCCTCTCCGTCGTTCAGCGGTCGGAAGGCATTCTCAGGCAAACGCGTCACCTCGTGTTGAGATGGCGTTTCTTGCATTTTCTGTTTGTCGTTCATAGAAATATGTGTTTAGAATTTGTAGATTTTCAGCGTCTTGATTGGGCGAAAATAATAAANTTATCGCAAAATATGATTGAAAAGCAAAAAAACTTAAAATTCTTGCATAAAAAAGCGATTTTTCTGACCCAATTTTTGGTGCGAAAAATGGCGTTTTTGAAATGTTAAAATTCGCGCAATTTTTTCGCGTAAAATGAGGTCNCGAAAAAAAAGTTTTCNTGTTAAAAAGTTTTNTNGCGAAAAATAAAAGTTCAAAAAATGCGACTTTTTTGAGGCTTTCGTACAAAATATCGACGCAAAAAGGCTGTTTACAAAATTATCTCACGTGAAATAAATTTCTATCTCACGTGAGATAATTTTCTATCTCATACTGTTTAGTTTTTTTAACAAACGCTTTTTCGCGAAANTTNGNGTTCAAAAATNGGCTATTTTACGCGGAAAAATGTTAAAAANGCGTATATTTTTTGCATAATTCTATCATTTTAACATTTCGTGCGTTGAGTTGGGACAAAAAAACGGCGAAATCGGGTCGAAAAACGTGCAAGAAAATTTGGTCGGTCAAGTGTNAACGAATGTTAATGCGTGTNAAGTAATTTCGCATTTTAACATTGTGAAAAGTTGTAAAGTTTTCTTAACGACCTATTTCAAAATCATGCATTTTTTGAACACCGATTTCGCCATTTTTGGTTGTTTAGGANNNGAATTTTATTTCACCATTTTCGGCATCGATTTTTATTGGTTTTTCGCTGCTAACTTCGCCTGCGAGAATTGCCTTTGAAAGCGGGTTGAGCACAAGTTGTTGCAATGCGCGCTTAACTGGTCGCGCGCCAAACTCAGGATCGTAGCCTCTGTCGGCAATGAGTNNAACNGCGTTGTCAGTCCATTGAATGGTGATNTCGTTTTGCGCGAGCATTTTTTGCAGTTGATTGAGTTGCAAGGTTACTACTTGTGCAATCTCGTTNTTTGTCAACGGCAGGAACATGATAGTCTCGTCGATACGATTCAGGAACTCAGGTCTCATTTTCTGTTTCAGCAGTTCCATCACTTTATTGCGTGTCTCCTCAACNACNGTTTGTCGATTGGTCTCGGTAAGTGTTGCCATTCGTGCGCGGATATAGTCGCTTCCGAGNTTAGAAGTCATTATAATAATNGTGTTTTTGAAGTTTGCAGTTCTGCCTTTATTGTCNGTTAGACGTCCATCGTCCAATACTTGCAACAGTATGTTAAAGACATCTGGATGCGCTTTTTCGATTTCGTCGAACAGAACNATGCTATANGGTTTTCTTCTTACTGCTTCAGTGAGCTGTCCNCCTTCATCGTAACCTACATATCCAGGAGGCGCTCCGATAAGTCGTGTAACGCTGAATTTTTCTTGATACTCTGACATATCAATTCGCGTCATCATTTTTTCGTCGTTAAAGAGATAGTCNGCCANTGCTTTAGCAAGTTCAGTTTTTCCTGTGCCAGTTGTTCCGATAAAGATAAAGGAAGCGATTGGTCGTTTAGGGTCTTGCAATCCTGCTCTNCTACGACGAACGGCGTCGCACACTGCTTTGATGGCGTCGTCTTGTCCAATAACGCGCTTGTGCAGCTCTTCTTCAAGATGGAGCAGCTTTTCGCGTTCGCTTTGCATCATCTTTGTAACTGGAATTCCTGTCCATCGACTTACTACTTCAGCGATATCGTCGGCTGTNACTTCTTCAACCACCATGCGTGATTGTTCATTAGCGAGCTGTCTCTGCTTTCTGTCGATTTCGTCCTGCAAACTCTTGAGCTGTCCATAACGAATCTCGGCGACACGCGCGTAGTTACCTTCGCGTTCTGCTTTTTCAGCTTCGTAACGCAGCTGTTCCATTTGCTGTTTCGTTTGTTGAATTTCGTTAACCAACGCTTTCTCGTTCTCCCACTTAGCACGAAAATCGGAAACCTGCTGCTTTAGCTCTGCAATTTGCTTATCGAGCGTTGCGAGTTTCGCTTCATCTTTTTCGCGTTTAATGGCTTCGCGTTCTATCTCTAANTGTTTCAGTCGTCGTTCTATTTCATCCAATTCTTCTGGCACTGAATCGCGTTCCATACGCAGCTTTGCAGCAGCCTCGTCCATAAGGTCTATGGCTTTATCTGGCAGAAATCGGTCGCTAATGTAACGCTCTGACAATTTAACTGCAGCAATGCAGGCGTCGTCTTTAATGCGTACGTTNTGGTGATTCTCGTAACGCTCTTTCAATCCACGNAGAATAGAAATGGCACTCTGCTCATCAGGTTCGTCAACCATTACAGTCTGAAANCGACGCTCGAGCGCCTTATCTTTCTCGAAATACTTCTGATATTCAGCGAGTGTAGTTGCGCCGATAGCGCGTAGCTCTCCGCGCGCAAGTGCAGGCTTTAGAATATTCGCTGCATCCATTGCGCCTTCACCTCCACCAGCTCCGACAAGCGTATGTATTTCATCGATGAACAAAATAATCTCTCCGTCGCTGGAAGTCACNTCTTTGATAACGCTTTTCAGTCGTTCTTCAAATTCTCCCTTGTACTTTGCGCCAGCAAGTAGCGCTCCCATGTCGAGCGAATACACTTGTTTGTTTTTCAGATTCTCTGGAACGTCGCCGCGAACAATACGTTGAGCAAGTCCTTCNACAATCGCTGTTTTTCCAGTTCCAGGTTCTCCAATCAGAATTGGGTTGTTTTTCGTGCGTCGAGATAGGATCTGCANCACGCGTCTGATTTCTTCNTCGCGCCCAATCACAGGNTCGAGTTTTCCCTTGCGNGCATCGTCAACCAGATTGCGTGCGTATTTGTTCAGCGCTTGATAGTTCTGGTCATCCTCTTGCGCTGTNACGTTTTTGCCTTTGCGCAATTCNTTNATNGCTTTTGCTGTTCCGTCAACCGTCAAACCTGCATCNTTCAAAATATGACTTGCGGAAGAATTTGNCGAAAGAATAGCCAGCAACATTTGTTCGAGCGAAACAAAACTGTCGCCCGACGCTTGAATAGCGTTGAGNGCTGTGCTGAAAACGTCGTTTGTTTGTTGAGAGAAATAAGGCTGTGCACCGCTAACGCGTGGCAAGTGTTGCGCTTCCTGTCTTGCTGCGTTCTCAATCTGTGTTANCTGTGCGCCTTGTTTTTTCACGAGAAAGTCGATTGTATCTCTGCCTTTCTCGATCATTCCTNCAAGCAGATGAATNGGCTCGATTGCTTGTTGCCCATTCTGTTCTGCAAAAGCGATAGCGCTTTGTATCGNTTCTTGCGCTAAAATTGTAAATTTGTCGAATGTCATTATATAGTCCTCCTTATTTTATTTCATGTAAAATTCTATCCAAAAAGATGCAAACAATATGCCAATCCACANGAAATCTGCCATTGTGTCGAAGAAAGATGACCGAAAAATTTGGAGTTACGTTGGTTTTTCTCTATCTTCGCGACAAAAGTAAACTAACCTAATAACGAATTATACACTCACTATGAAAAACGAGAAACTCGCTATGAACGCGAATCGTGTGGTTGCCTATCTTCAGAAGGCGCCACAGGAATTTTTGAAAGACGACATCATTCGTTTTTGCGAAGAAAACGAAATCCAAATGATTAACTTTATGTATCCAGGTGGTGATGGTAAATTGAAAACGCTCAACTTTGTCATCACCGATAAACAATATCTGCGAACGGTTCTCACGTGCGGCGAGCGCGTAGATGGTTCAAGTCTGTTCGATTTTATCGAAGCCAGCTCGAGCGATCTGTANGTTTTGCCACGCTATAGCACTGCTTTCGTCGATCCGTTTGCAGAAATTCCGACGCTATGTCTGCTTTGCTCGTTCTTCGATAAAGACGGCAAACCGCTGGAGAGCGCTCCCGAGCATACGCTTCGTAAAGCAGCAGAAGCGTTTCGCAATACGACNGGAATGGAATTCCATGCAATGGGCGANCTNGAGTATTANGTTATTCGTCCATCTGAAGGCGTTTATCCCGCCATCGACCAGCACGGCTATCACGAATCAGCGCCCTACGCTAAGACAAACGACTTCCGAACAAAATGTATGCACTATATAGCACAGGCAGGNGGGCAAATTAAATATGGACATTCGGAAGTTGGAAATTTCAAGCAAGATGATTTGGTTTACGAACAGAATGAAATAGAATTNCTTCCTGTGCCAGTTTGCGAAGCAGCCGACCAGTTGATGGTTGCCAAATGGGTGATTCGCAATCTTGCTTATCGTGAACAACTGAACGTAACCTTTGCTCCGAAAATCACAACTGGTAAAGCGGGATCTGGATTGCATATCCACATGCGCATGATGAAAGGAGATAAAAATCAGATGATCGAGAACGGCAAACTCAGTGATGCAGCNCGTCGCGCTATTGCTGGTATGATGGATTTGGCTCCTGCTATTACAGCGTTCGGAAACAAGAATCCAACATCGTATTTCCGTCTTGTACCACATCAGGAAGCGCCAACGAATATTTGCTGGGGCGACCGCAACAGATCCGTTCTCGTGCGTGTGCCTCTTGGATGGACGAGTGGCGTTGATATGTGCCANCAAACAAATCCGTTGGAANCNACNTCAGATTTCGATACCACNCAAAAGCAAACCGTAGAGATGCGTTCGCCTGACGGAAGTGCCGATATCTACCAACTNCTCTCNGGTCTTTGCGTTGCTTGTCGTCATGGATTCGAAATGGAAAACGCGCTCGANATTGCTGCAAANACGTATGTTGACGTCAATATTCACGACAAAGCNAANGAAGANNGACTGAATCANCTTCGTCAGTTGCCTACATCTTGCGTCGCAAGTGCCGCATGTCTTGAAAAGCAACGCGCTGTATTCGAAGANCAAGGCGTGTTCAGTCGCGCGATGATTGATGGCATTATCAGCCAGTTGCGCGCGTTCGACGATGAAAACACNTTGCAAGAGAGCGACAACGCNAAGATTGCGCAACTTGTTCANCAATTCTTCCACTGCGGTTAAACGTATATATAAATATAATAANGTGTAACTAATATGAAAAAAATCCTATTTTTTATCGCGTTCTTCATGCTTTCTGTTGGCAGTTTTGCACAATCGAAAGTTTATTTCACACGCGAAATTTCNCCAGAATCATTAGTTAAGATTTACAAAGCACTTGGCGTNGAAGCCAAAGGGCGCGTTGCNGTGAAAATCTCCACAGGCGANGGCGGCAACAACCACTATCTGAAACCNACNNTCATACGCAATCTGGTTGANGAAGTGCATGGCACGATTGTAGAGTGTAACACTGCATACGGCGGAACACGCAACTCAACTGCAGCGCACTGGAAAACGATTCACGAACANGGCTTCGACTCGATTTTTGTAGTGGATNTGATGGACGAATTTGGTGAAATGAAAATTCCCGTTCGCGATCATCGTCATCTGAAATATGACATAGTAGGCGACCATCTCGCGCGCTATACGTTCCTAATCAATCTTGCGCATTTCAAAGGACACGCAATGGGCGGTTACGGAGGCGTGCTTAAGAATCAGAGTATAGGCGTTGCGTCATCGTCNGGCAAGGCATATATTCATTCATCTGGNTATACCGCTGACGTATCTGATGCTTGGAATCACATAGAAGACCAAGATGGATTCTTAGAGTCAATGGCTGCGGCTGCGCAAGGCGTGCACGATTATTTCAGCGGCAATGTTATTTATATTAATGTAATGAACAACATGTCTGTTGATTGTGATTGCGATGGCAATCCTGCTAAACCAGAATTGCAAGACATGGGAATCATGGCGAGTCTCGACCCNGTAGCGCTCGATAAAGCGTGCGTTGACAAAGTATTCAACCACAAAGCAAAACGCGGAGACAACAACCANCCGCTCATCGAACGCATCAACAGTCGTCATGGACTGCATACCATCGAGCATGCAGAGAAGATAGGATTGGGTTCTACGAATTATCAAATCGTAGATATCGACAAATAAAATTCGCAAAACAGCGGAAACCTTTTTTCGGGTAGATAAATCCGTAAAATTGGTAGCCGCTGTTTTTTTTTGTACAACTATTTTTGCAACATCAAAATCAATGTTTATGAAAAAGGTTTTATATTTATTATTGATGATTATGGTTACAATTAGTTGTTCAAACAAGCAAGACGCGTCTGGNTATACATTCAAACTCAACGACAACGTTGAGCGACAGCGCGTTATCTTTAAGAATCGTTTTGGCATCGAAGTCGTTGGCGATCTTTATTTGCCTAAAACAAAATCCTCTGACCATCTTCCAGCAATCGCGATTAGCGGTCCGTTCGGCGCTGTCAAAGAACAGTGTTCGGGTCTCTATGCAAACGAATTAGCATCTCGTGGCTTTATCGCGCTGGCGTTCGATCCCTCGTTCACAGGTGAAAGCGGTGGNGAAGCGCGAAACGTGGTTTCGCCCGACATCTCTACGGAAGATTTNAGCGCTGCAGTAGATTTTCTNATTTCTGATGCACGAGTTGACTCCGCAAAGATTGGAATTCTCGGAATATGTGGTTGGGGTGGATTTGCATTGAATGCTGCTGCAATCGACACGCGCATAAAAGCGACNGTTACTTCAACGATGTACGATATGAGTCGCGTAACNGCCAACGGTTATTTCGATGCAAACGACGANCAGGCACGCTATCTGTTGCGCCAACAATTGAATAAGCAACGCACAGANGACTNCATTACNGGCACACCTAAACGTGCTGGCGGAGTAGTTGACCCNGTTCCCGATGACGCTCCACAATTCCTAAAAGATTATCACGCTTATTACAAAACGCCACGCGGCTATCACGAGCGCTCGCTCAACTCAACAGAAGGCTGGAACGTTACTTCAGCGNTGTCGTTGATGAATACACGATTNCTGCAATACGCTCCAGAAATACAGAGCGCNGTTCTGATGATCCATGGCGAGAAAGCNCATTCGCGTTACTTTAGCGANGACGCTTTCAAACAGCTGAAAGGCGACAACAAAGAGTTGCTTATCGTTCCTAACGCNACGCATTGCGATCTCTACGACCAAAAACAAATTATCCCGTTCGATAAAATCTGTGATTTTTACACACAAAATCTGAAATAAATTCAACCACTTCAAAATCTTCAACACATGAAAACCATCCGTTTATTACCCATTTTCTTAATGCTGGCTATGACATTAAGCGCATGCAATAACACAAAAAAATCTTCTGAAATGACAAACGAAAAAANNAAANNGCTGGTTGCCTATTTTTCTGCNACTGGAACAACCGAACNAGTCGCTAANACGCTNGCNGAAGCTGCACAAGCTGATTTGTTCAAGATCGAGCCCGNNAAACCTTACACAGCAGCCGACCTCAACTGGAACAACGACAAAAGTCGCTCAAGCGTTGAGATGAAAGACAAATCGTCACGNCCTGNAATCGCCAATCGCGTAGAAAACATCGACCAATACGATGTAATCTATATCGGATTCCCCGTTTGGTGGTACACAGCACCGACAATTATCAACACATTCCTCGAGCAATACAATCTTGAAGGCAAGACTNTCATTCCTTTCGCAACGTCTGGCGGCAGNAAAATAACGAACGTGCACAACGAACTCGCTGTTTCTGCTCCGAATGCAACGTGGAAGCAGGGTAGTGTNCTGAATGGAAATCCGTCGGTTGACGAACTACGCTCGTGGATTAACGAACTACAAAAATGATTCGCAAGATGGAAAACATAGATAAAATCATTAAGCTCAANGGTCCAGATGATTACTGCGACCTATATGGCTTAACTAACAACAATTCGCTTGTCTCTGTGGTTGAGTTAGATGAAGCGACGACGCCAGTGCANTGCGTTTGCAACTTCGGGTTTTACGCTATGTTTCTAAAGCATATCAAATGCGGCACAATGCGTTACGGCATCACCACGTATGATTACGATGAAGGCACAATTGTCAGCATCGGNCCTGGTCAAGTGGTGAGTTGCGAAACGCATGCAGGTAAACGACCGCGCTGTACAGCCCTTCTGTTCAGCCCATCGCTGATNAAGGGNACTGCACTTGGGCGCTCTATGAATCGCTTTTCATTCTTTTCGTATTCNTCGAACGAGGCTTTGCACATGAGTGATAGTGAACGNGAAATCATTGTCGATTGTNTGNNNAAAATAAAGACTGAATCGGANGAAGAATTAGATAAACATAGCCGCGCAATTGTCGTGAAAAACATCGAGCTTTTGCTGGAATACTGTCTTCGTTTNTATGANCGNCAATTCGAAACGCGCAGTGTAGTAAACAGCGACATTCTTCAGCGATTCGAATCCTTGCTTTCCGATTACATGAATGGCAGCGAGGTGCACACAAATGGNNTGCCTACGGTNAAATATTTTGCGGATAAAATTTGNCTCTCACCGAATTATTTTGGCGACTTAATCAAAAAACTTACTGGAAAAACGGCTCAGCAATATATTNTGGATAAAATAGTAGATTTAGGCCGCGAGATGATTCTCGGAAGCGATAAACCAATCAGCGAAATCGCGTATGATCTCGGCTTCCAGTACCCGCAACATTTTTCGCGTTTCTTCAAAAAACGTACGGGTTGCACNCCAATGGAATACAAAGCGATGAGCAAATAAAATCGTTTTCCGCAAGAACTAAAAAAAATAAATCCATCAGACGCCAATCTGATGGATTTATTTTGTGTTTTTATTGCTTAAAAATAACTTACTGAATCACAGTCTTTTTGCCGTTAACGATATAGATTCCCTTCGTCAATTGATTGCGATTGCTGATACGAATGCCTTGCAGCGTGTAGATAACGTCGTCTTCTGCAATTTCATCTACCTCAATCGCGTTCACCGCTGTCGTGTTTCCTTTGTCGTACCAGAACGTAACCGTTCCGTCGTCGTTGAGAACGATTTCCGTAACTGGTTTTCCCAGCGAACCAGCGCCACCAGTTGACGACGCCAACGTGCCATCTGCGTTCAGATTCAGCGTGGAAGCGGGTTTGGATGTATTGGTAAACGCAGTGTTTTTCAGTCGTCCGCTCGTGTAAGGCCAGCAATCGAGATTTTCGTTCGACTCACTCAGTGAGTTATCGGCTGGCATCAGCGTCGCCAACTGTATGGCTTCGTTGTTCACTGTGTTAGCCTGCCAACGGCTTGCAATATAAGTATAATGATGAATCAGCAAACCCTCGTCGGGAATGAACTCATCCCAACCTTGTTGCTTGCGATTTTCAAGTATAAAGTATTCATCTGCATTCAGATCGCTTACAATCTTAATCGCCTGATCGTTCGCTGCAGTTCCACTGTTCATCGCTGTGAGCGTATATTGCGTATTTGGAACTGGATTGATAAGGTCTATCCATCCCATAAAGTTCTTTTCGTAAGCGCTATAACCTACAGGCGTATCGCCTTCGTCGTTATAGCAACCGCTATTCATCAACGACCAATTTCCCATACCATAGTATCCGTAGTCGTAAGTGGTTTCATAGAAGTCTGGCAAGCCAAGACAGTGAGAGAACTCATGGCAAAACGTTCCTATTCCATCGAGTGTCGTTCCTGAATCACGACTTCCACGAACTTCGTTGAACACAGCAAATTTGTCAACCTTTGTATTATTGTACGTTCTCACGCCTTTGCCATCGCTATAGTTCTTCGCTGAACTCAGACTCCATTGACATGGCCAAACACTTTCAGGAACTGTGTTCGAAGCTTGCGCTTCTCCAACTCCAGCGTAAACAACTATAACCACATCGCAATACCCGTCGCCATCATTGTCATACTGTGAGAAATCAACGCCTGCCTTTGCAGCCATATCTACTGCTTCGCCAACCATCGTTCCTACGCCTTGATCTTGTCCATTAACGTTCCCGCCATACAACTCGCGGTTCCCCGACAGCGTATAAATGCCCCACACATCGAACTCGGGCTTATACAGTCCGTTTGATTGGTCGTAGAAATATTGGTACACGCTCTTGTCGCCCGAAGTATAATGTTTTACAAACGCAGCGCTGTCGTTCGACATCGCTTTGTCTTTGTATTCCACCAGCAAAATAGGCACTTTAGGCGTGCCACTCGTTGGAACCTGAGTCGCTTTCATAGGCGCTGCAGCCTTCACGCGACGAGGTGCGTCGCTCGTTTGTGCATCGAGACGCATCTGTTGCTTGTTTGCGTTGATAAAGTCTTGTTCTGCTTGCGACCGATCAGCCAAATCGTGCGCCAAAACGTCGCTCTGCTTGCCTGCTATGCAATAATAAGCGTTGCCGTTCACTAAGTTGACGGTCAAACCATCGGTCGTTGCAAATCCGTGACGCCACTCGTCGCCGATAGGCATAATCGTTACGGTCGTGCCATCCGATTGTTTCAGTTGTTGAAGTACGCGTTTAGCAGGAACAGCATCGCTCGTTGCGCAAACCGCAAAAAGCAATGCGATTGAAAAGAATAAGCGCGATAGTTGTTTCATTTTGTTTTGTAAATATTAAGTTTGTATAATTGGATTTTCATGCTTCAGCGTGCGAATTTAGACATATTTTTATAAAAAAAGGAATTTAGCATATAAAAATCCTGTTTCATGCCCAATTTTTCCGCCATCCAAAATGAATAAAAATGCAAAACAACACGATAGAAATGCGACAAAACGAGATACGATTTTCGCGCCATTTTGTAAAGATTTTTCATGCGTCAATTTTATCGGTGTTCTAAATGTTAAATTTTCGTCGAAAAGCGAGATTTTGAATTATTTTACAAGAAATATGCGTTTAACACTTGTGAATTTTAGTTGTAACTTGTTAAATCACTGCACAAAAGCGCTGATTTGTGCAATTTTTTCACACAAATCAGAAAATTTTCTCGCTTTTTTACGTTCCGAAAAGCACTGTTTACAAATTTATTTCACGTGAGATAAATTTCTATCTCACGTGAGATAATTTTCTATCTCATATCATTTAACTTTTTTAACATGCGATTTAACAAAAAAATGCACAAAAAACACCCTCAAAAAACGCCGACTTTTGCCCACAAAAAAACTTTTTGGCGTTTTGTCGCGTTAAATTCGCGTTAAGAAACGCTAAATTTAAGTTAAATTTAACGCTTTTCCTGTCCGTATTTTTCGCATTTTCCTCCGCATTTTTATGCAAAACATTTCTGCATAAAAATTCTTTTCCTTCCGCTTCCACATAAATTCAAAATCTCGTTTTTATCCAATTAAATCGCCAAAGACGTCCCTTTTGCGCCTAATTCTCGCAAAATAGCCGCAAATTTTGCGTTTTATTTCGCATTTTTAACCGCAAACCGTTTGGTTTTTCTGACTCCCTAACGCGCAATTTTACACAATTTCGAATTCTAAAACGCGCAATTTTACACTTTTTCGAGTTTTAAAACGCGCAAATTTGCACATTTTCCAAGTTTGTAAAGAGGTGTTTATTTAGCTAAAAATGATGGAATAAAAATGCTGTGCAACGATAAAATAAATCGTTGCACAGCACCTATGATTCCAACTTTGATCAATTAATATCGCAGTTTCATATTTTTCCTATAGATTTTGCACAAGATTTTCCACAAAATTCAGTGCAAAATCTTCCACTCCAATAAAGTAGATGCCGTTTTCATCGTACCATGGCTTGATATTTTCATGCACGACGACCACTTTTCGATAAGCATCATTTATCCTACGCAAGGAATTTGTTTCTTGATTGTGTTTTTCAGCATCGGGAATCGCAAAAGCTGATTGAATGTAGCAACGTCTATTCCCTCTATTTGCTACAAAATCGACTTCTAATTTAGAACGTTTACTTTTTCCGTCTGCATCTTTATAATTGTATGCTACCACACCAACGTCAACATTAAATCCACGAGCAGTCAGTTCGTTATAAATAATATTTTCCATGATGTGATTTTCTTCTTGCTGGCGAAAGTTTAGCTGAGCATTACGCAGACCTACGTCTGAGAAATAATACTTTAGCGGAGTATTGATATATTTTTTCCCTTTTATATCGTATTGAGTAGCTTTGCGTAAGATGTAAGCTTCTTCGAAATATTCAAGATATTTGCTGATAGTTGAATCAGCTACGATTTTATGTTTTAGCGATGCAAAAGTTCTTTCAAGTTTTGCAGGATTAGTTAGCGATCCTATGCCGCTGGCGACGACATTTAGAAGATCATCAAGAACAGATAATTCGTTCTTGATATTGTTTCGTTCTACTACATCGGTCAGATAGGTGTTTTGAATCAAGTCGTGAAGATAGGAACTCTTGTCTTCATCGGTCTTAAGTGATAGGATTCGAGGCATACCACCATAAGTAAAAAAGTCCTTCCACGCATCTCTTTTTTCGCCTTCGTATGCATCATAAAATTCTTTGAAGGTCAATGGATTTACATGTATTTCATCGCCTCTGTCTTTGAACTCAGTCATGATGTCGGTTGAAAGCATTTTAGAATTACTTCCTGTGACATAAATATCTGCGTTCTTCATATCCATGAGTCCAAGCAGTACATCAACGAAACCGATGGTTGCGTTCTTGTCGTTGAGCCATGGATTAGGAATTGATTGCACTTCTTGAATTTCATCAATTAAGATGTAATACATCTTTTCTTTATCTTCTATTTTTTCCCGAACGTAGCTCTCTAATTCTAAAGGATTACGATAGCGCGCAAAAGCAGCAAGATCGAGTTTTAATGTAATGATTTGATCGGCAGAAACGCCTGAATTTTGCAGATATTCATTAAAAATATCAAAAAGTAAAACAGACTTACCACATCGACGTATGCCAGTGATGATTTTAATGCGTCCATTTTCGCGCCTATCTATAAGCTTCTGAAGATAGTGTTGTCTTTTTGCAATCATATTACACGAGAATTTTTTGCGTAAATACGCATTTTTTTCAGTTACAAAGATAGTCTTTTTTCCATAAAAACAATATTTCTGCGAGAATTTTTTGCGTAAATACGCATTTTTCTCGCGCTAAATTGCAGATTTAGGGTAGGGGAATAGAAAAACGGCAACCGCGAGATGCGATTGCCGTTTATTGTATTCTGACCTTATTTGATCGAGATCGTTTTTTAAAGCATACGAAAAGCGTTTAGCGGATGACGACTTTCTTGCCGTTGATGATGTAAACGCCTTTCGGGAGACGGTTGGTTGCGGGGTTCAGACGGATGCCAGAGATGGTGTAGATGGTTGCGCTGGCGTTGTCGTCGGTTGAGATAGCATCGATTCCTGTAGGCGTTCCGTTTATAATGTAGCCTTTTGCGTCAGCCGAATCCTTTTGTAGCGGCAGATAAGCGTGGTGCGCTGCGTTTGTTATGCTTGAACCGTCATCGGTTTGATAGTAGAATCCGATGTTATCGCCATCTTTTTCAGAAAGCATGTAATAAACTGAATCCGCGTTGTTATAGGTTTGCTCTTCGTCTGAACCACGAAGAAGATTGGATGTTGACTTTTCAACATCGACACACGATGCGATATAGAACGTATATGTGCCTTCCGCGCCGCTAATGACCACAGGTTCGCCTGCTGGAATGACTGTTTCGATTGCCTCAAGCGTTGCAACGTTGTCGTCGGCTGCTGTGACGATGCTGGCTGTTACGCCTTCAGGAATCTGGAGATCGTAGTTACCGTAGTAGAGCGTTGCGTAACCGCAAGAACTTATGGCGACAGGAATGCCAATCGATACACTATCGATGTTGCTTGTGCGTGTTGATTCGTCAGTGTAATGCGCTACGACGCTCACGACGTAATTTCCAGGTTCAAGTCCATCAACTGTATAATTCGTTTCTGTGATTCCGCTCACTGTTCTGCTGCTTGAGTCGCCTTCTTCGCTGACTTCTCGACGCGGTGCATTGCTTCCGCTCACGTCTCCGCTATAGATGTAAACGTTGTAGAGGTAGAAGCGTTTTTTACTTGCAGTCGCGCTCAATTTAATTGTCTGTCCAGACGAAGCTGTTACACCAGAAAGCACAACGGTATAGTCGGTTGCTTCGTTGCTCAAAGACACCGTTTGGCTGGCGCTTCCGCATGAAACAACAACCGAACTATTATCGTTGTTATAGTATTTTGCATTGAATTTGACGGTAATTGTACCCCCTGTTGCGCTAAGGTCAAGACTTGGCGACGTAATGTACCCTTGTTTTTTGCTCGCTCCTAATTTAAGACCACCGTACATTGCGGTATATACAGCGCTGCCAGTCCATCCTGCGTTGTCGCTATACGTGTCTAAACTTCCTGAAATATCTGTACTACCATCAGAAGACTTTGTTGCGTCAACGCCAGAGAACGTTTCGCTAAGCAGCAATGACTTATCTGCACAATTATCTTGCACCTTATTTATATATAATGTGTAGGTTGACAGATTTTCTGCAGGTGTTTCGTCAGTCCAACTTGCAGCGATAGAACCATCGCTTGCAGCAGTTGCCGTAAGAACTGGCGCGTAAGTCTCGAGCTGACTGGCAGCTTTAATATACCAGAACGATGCGCTACCATCGCTATTGATAACCATTTCGGTCACAGGTTTACTCAATGAGCCAGCGCCTCCCGTAGATGACGCCAGCGAACCACTGCTTTTCATATTTAATGTAGTGGCAGGCGATGAGTTATCGGTGAGAGAATCGTTTGAATTATATGGAAAACAATCGTAAGCCTCTGTTGCGCTGGTGAGTTTATTGTCAGCTGGAACTATAGTTGCAAGCTGTAGCGCTTTATCGTTAACAGAATTTTCTTCCCAGCGACTCGCTACGTACGTATAGTGATGCACCAGCAATCCCTCGTCTGGTATATATTTATCCCATCCTTGCTGAGCGCGATTTTCGATGATGTAGTATTCGTTGCTATTCAAGTCACTTACGATTTTAACTGCCTTATCTGTGTCTTCACTCTTTTGATTTAGAACTGGCAAAGTATAGTAAGTATTTTCTGTAGGGTCAATCAAGTCGATCCATCCCATGAAATTCTTTTCGTAAGCACTGTATCCGATAGGCGTATATCCATCATTGTTGTAGCTGCCGTAATCCATTAGCGACCAACTTCCCATGCCATAATATCCGTTATTATAGGTTGTTTCGTAGAAATCTGGTAAACCAAGACAGTGACTAAACTCATGACAAAACGTTCCTATGCCATCTATTTTCGTACTGCTATCAGATGAACCGTTAACTTCATTAAATACGGCAAATTTATCAACAGTTACGCCGTCAACTGTAAAGCTTCCATTTCCATCGCTCGAGTTATACGAATGTGCATCACTTAAACTCCATTGGCAAGGCCATACAGAATTTGTGATGGATGTTGCTTGCGCTTCGCCAACGCCTGCATAAACCACTACGACTACATCTACTTCGCCGTCGCCGTCGTTGTCGAATATCGAAAAATCTGCACCATCGGCATCTGCCAGATTGATGGCTTCGGTCACCATTTTACCTAAACCCTTGTCGTAATCATTAGCATCGTTGGCGCCGTATGTTGCGCGAGAACTCGACAACGTGTAGATTCCGAAAAGCACAAAGTTAGGTTTGTATTTGCCATTCGATTGGTCAACAAAATATTGATAGGCACTTACGCCACCAACTTCCGTATAAGTCGATTCGAAAGTAGCCATTGTGTTCGACATTTTCTTATCAGTATATTGCACAAGAATAATCGGCACGTTTGGCGTTCCTGTGGTTGGCACTTGCGTTGCTTTACGAATAGCATTCGCTTTTGCACGAACTTTTGCGCGACTGGCGTTGTTTACTTCTTTCGAAGCAAGCGTCATCTTGCTTTTTTGCGCTTGAACGAAAGCAATTTCACTGGCATCGCGATCGTCGGCATCGTGAACGAGCACGCTCGAGCGCTTGCCTGAAACGGTATAATATACATCGCCGTTGCTATCGCGTTGAACGGTCAGTCCATCGCTTGTCACCAGACTGTGATTCCATTCATCGCCAATCATCATGACGGTGATTACCGAACCATCGCTCTGCTTTATTTGTTGCCAAACGCGTTTAGCAGGAATGGCGTTGGCTGAAACGCTGAAGAGAAGCACGCTCATCAGCAGAAAAGTTGTACGTAGAAAATTTTTCATATAGGTTTGTTTTTATTGGATTTATTCTGTTTTCGGTTTGTCGTTTGCTGCACTGTAACTGATACGCAACACGTTGGCTTTGCGAAGCTGCTGTTTGACGTCGGTAATCAGTCCCATTGGCGTATCCTTGTCTGCCTTTAGCGACACCATCATCGCGTCTGCCTCGTCGCTATCGATGTGTTGGCGAAACGTTTCCAGTCGAGTAGCAATTTCATCTACTGAAACATAATCGCCATTCAGCTGAATGACGGTTCTATTGCGATCGTTTCCCGTCAGCGGACGACCGATATAGATGTAGCAAACATTCGATTTCTTGGCGAGTTGCGTCAATTCGCTACCCTTAGGCAGCTGATATTTCACCTTCAGAGGCTCGCTTCGCATGTGCGTCACAATCATAAAAAAGAACAACACAGTGAAAATAAGATCGGGAAGCGCTGCAGTGTTCAAGCGAGGCACTGTGCGCGTTTTGCGAAGCTTGCGTTTCATGATTCGCCCTCCTTCTGATAGGTTTCTGCAATGCGTTGCGGAATCGCTCGACGAACGATTTCGCGCTGTTCTTCATTAGCAATCTGATCGAAATTCTTGCCAAAATATTTCGTAGCATACGCATCGCGCAGTTGTCGATAGGCTGAAACGATGGCGTTTTGCAGTCGAAAATAAGCGTCGTAAGTGCTGTTGCGATCGGCTTTGATAGAGATGACGTGCTCTTTGCCTGCTTTCTGAACCAGCGTCGTCACGCGTTGTTCTACTTCATTCAATGAAATCGCTTCGCCATCGGCAAGCAACACGTCTTTATCGGTCAATTCCAACTGCAGCAGAACGTCTTTTTGCACATCCGTTACGCGCTGTTGCTGTTCGGTTTGCGCAGGAGGTAGCAGTCGCGAAATGCCTTTATCGGTATCCATTGATGTGGTTACGAGAAAGAAAATCAGCAGCATGAACGAGATATCTGCTGTCGATGTCGTGTCAAGTGTTGGAACTGCCAATTTTTTGCGGCGACGTATCATGCTTTCTTGCGTAAATTATAAGCGTAAATGCGGCTAATGACAACCAGAACAAGCGCAACGACAATCAGAATTGCCGACGAAGCGATGAACATATCGGCTGCTTTCAACCAGAATGTGTCGTCGAAGATTTTTTGATTGATCAACAAACCTTTCGACGATCCACACAAAAAAGTAATCCCAAGCAATGCGGCAGTGCCAAGACTCGTTGCCCAAGCGATCTGGCGCACGGGAATGCCGTTGCTATCGCCTGTCTCATGGCGTTTCAGTCCACGCAGAACCGACCACAAAGTGACGAGCGCCGTAATCAAAACAAGCAGCAACATAAAACCAATCACCCAGCCTGTCAACGCTGGTGCATTGTATTCGGGATTTTCAAGATAGGGAGTATGATAGCGGAAAAGATAGAACGCACCAAAAATCAGCGCAGCAACAATCGCTACTGCAAGAAAAATAAGATGCGCAATCTTTTCTGTAGAATATTTTGGCATAACTTATTCGGCTTTATTCCGTTTAATTGTGTCAAGCAGAGCAATGCCACTCTCTTCCATCTGGGCTGTCAGATGGTCTATTTTAGATAGAATGTAATTATAAAACACTTGCAAGATGAGCGCAACGATAATTCCGAAAATCGTAGTGATAAGCGCCACTTTCATACCTGCTGCAACGACGGTCGCGCTAAGGTCACCTGCCATCTGAACTTGGTCAAACGCCATCACCATACCTATGACTGTGCCCAAGAATCCAAGTGAAGGAGCCATGGCAATGAATAAAACAATCCACGAACAACCCTTCTCCATTTTCGCAATCTGCACTTCTCCGAACGACGAAACAGCGCGTTCGATATCTACAAGCTTGTCATCTATTCGCATCAAACCTTGATAGCAAACCGATGCCACTGGACCGCGCGTCTCGCGACACTGTTTTTTGGCGCCTTCTATGTCGTTCGCATCGATCTTTTGCTCTAAATCTGCCATGAATTGCTTAGCATTGATTTCAGAAAGACTCAGGTAAACAATGCGTTCTATGCAAAACGCCAAACCAAGCACCAGCGCGAGCGCCACAAGCGACATAAAACCGGCATTTCCTTCAATGAATTTGGTTTTCAAAGCCTTGTGAAATCCGCCTTTCTCTGCCATCGTTGCCAGCGTG
>Ga0065708_1006487_pt1 | contig 66974 bp, 47 predicted proteins | sample Hoacrofraction12_2_FD_59095 | JGI IMG/M metagenome (GOLD analysis project Ga0065708, IMG submission 59095) | Hoatzin crop microbial communities from Cojedes, Venezuela, sample from fiber fraction 12 v1 | ecosystem: Host-associated > Birds > Digestive system > Esophagus > Crop | place: Venezuela... | reverse complement strand
TGAAACAGATAGAAGATAAGAACTATGCCGCTCCTTTTGCTATGGATAAACGAAAAATCATCAAACTCGGCATTGAGTTTGACTCTAAGACGCGAGGCGTAAAAGATTGGCAGGTAAAATAGTTCGTCTCTTTTTTGCGCCATCAAATGGCACTATTGAAAATCAATGAGTTACATATTTATTTTGGGTGGCGCAGGGTGGCGCAAGTACTCACTCTCAACAACCATCCCAACGTTCTGCATATTTCTCCAGTACTCGCAGAGAAATTTGATGCGCCGAAGCAACAGCTCGCCAATTGCGAATGGCTTCACGTACTTCATCGATAATCTCTCCTGCTTCTTGTGCCTCAAGCATATAGCTATCACTCGACTGGCGCAAGACGTTGATATCGGCCTGCTCCGTATATTCATTTATCAAAAGGCATTGATGGCGACTGACAGATGGGTTGATATCGTAAGCCGGCGCTAGCGTCCATCCTTTTGGGGTAAGGAGAAAACCATGATTACGGAAATGGTCATCGGTATTTCCAAAGAGTATATTGAAGGCCACTCGACGATAAAGTTCTTTGAGGTTTTGTTTCACGTCGGCACAATTTCTCACGATGAAATCTACGATGTCGAGATATCCGTTCCCTGTATCGGCACCGCACCCATCATCTAATCCGAGTAGCGCCATAGCCGAAGCGAAATGGATCCTACAACCGCTTTTCGTACGATCGAAACGCTCCGAAAGCAGCAGATGTCGATCTTTGGAAATCTTCACCAACTTCGTGTTGGCAGTTGTTATTTTTGCTTTCTCCGCAAGCAAATGACCGAAATACTCTAAAAGTTCAGTATCGTCCATATCCTTCTTCGATGGAAATTTTGCCACATAGAGGATGCCATCATTATTAGCGACATTTGCCTTTGGACGAGCGCCACCGAGCGAAGAACCAGGATTTAGGAGTTGGTCGACCCAACGGCGTTCTGGTAACTCGTTTCGCTCCTCCGCCTGTTCAATAGATTGACAGGCATCACACAATGCACGCAGGTTCTCCATTGGTGGAACACTGTATTTCGCTCCCGCATTTATAAATTCTCCCTGTCTGTCAGACTTATATCGCAGACCGCCCATTCTGGTCAAGTCCTCGATACCCGTCAGATAATCGTAACTACCGAGAGTCCTTGCCGCCCGACTCTCTTCCCTCGCCATCAGACGCTCTCTTCGATCTAAAAGGACGCGTCCCCAACGATCAGGGAACGAATCTTTGACGAAACCGAACACGTCCGTTCCTTGACGAGGATGCTGTATACCTTGAACATTCATGACATCGCCACTTAACAATATATCTCCATGCGCGGCAAGCCATTCACGAGAATACGTAAAAGCAAAATGCTCTCGGCCTCTCACCCGTTCGAAAGTGAGTACCCCCACCTCCTCTGGTTGCTCAAGGAAATCGAAATCGGCATAAACATAAATCTTTTCCATAGCGCTATCATTTTAGTTCTGCGTCTTGCAGCGCGCGACCTAGAGGATCGTTGGCGGCGATAAGACTAATATCGTTCTCCAAGCTGAGTGCATAGAGTACACGAGCGTAGATGCCCATCGATACCGTAGGGTCACCTTTCTCCACTTTTGATATTGTGAGACGTGTCACTGTAGCTCTGTCTGCCACATCTTGCATCGACAAATGACGACGTTTGCGAGCCAGCATTATCTGCTCACCCATCAATGCCAAGTTGCGCGCAAGAACCCTCGGCATCACCTTTCCAAAAGTTCTCTTACTCATAAAATGTATATTATAGAATGCAAAGATAAATAAAAATGTTTATCTTAACAAACATTTTATCGTTTTTCTTGCATTATAGTAGAAAAAACATCTATGCAGGTATTTAAAATCAACTTTTGGCGAATTATAGCTTATATTTCGCCAAACATTAAAAAATTAGCTCGTTTTGGCGCGTTATAGCCTATATCTCGCCAAAATAAAAAAAAAGAAGGTGACGCAAATAAAAAATGCCACAAAAGAGTCAACCTAAATCAGGAAATGACATAAGTGAAACAACTGTCACGATTCCGATTGAAAAGGTCGAGTCAATAAGTAAATGAGAAATATACAAAAACAGCAAAATCCGACTCCCTTCCGGGAATCGGATTTCTATGTTTGTTTGGAATAAGTTTTGAAATAAATAATTAAGCCTCTGCCTCTGGTATTACAGAAACGATGCTCTTATCAAATTTGCCCCTGTGGAAATCAACTGTTCCATCAACTAGAGCATAGAGAGTGTCATCTTTACCGATGCCAACATTCTTTCCTGGGTTGTGCTTTGTACCGCGCTGACGAACGATAACGTTACCAGCGATACATTTCTGACCACCCCAAATCTTCACGCCGAGTCGCTGTGAAGCTGACTCACGACCGTTCTTAGAACTACCAACACCTTTCTTATGTGCCATTTTCTGTCCTCCTAATTTAAGCTATAACGTTCTTAATTTGGATCTGGGTATACTGCTGACGATGACCGTTGCGCTTGCGGTAATCCTTACGGCGCTTCATCTTAAACACTATTACCTTGTCTCCTTTAACTAACGGCGAAATAACCTCGCCTACCACTTTCGCACCATCAATAGTTGGTGCACCGACAGATACTGTACCATCGTTGTCGATGAGCAGCACCTTGTCGAACTCAACAGTCTGACCCTCTTTGGCGTCTTTGATATGGTTTACGAAGAGCTTCTTACCCTCCTCAACCTTGAACTGTTGACCGTAAATTTCTACAATTGCGTACATTTTTTTGATTAATAAATTAACGGTTTTCCCCCATAAGGCGGACGGCTTCTACCGACTCTTCACTGAGCCTCCATGGGATAAATCGGGCGCAAAGGTACAAAATTTTCCAGACATGACAAAATATATTATATATTTTTTCAAACTGAAATGTTTTTTAGAAAGTCTTACAAAACTATAGCCACGATTTGAAATAAATTATGTAACTTTGCACGTTAGAAGAAAAGAGAAAATAAAGAAATATAGTATGTTAACAATTAAACAAATCTCTGAGGAGAAAGAACGTGTCGTTAAAGGACTCGAGAAAAAACATTTTCCTAACGTAAAGGAAACGATCGAAAAGGTACTGAGCATCGATAAACTGCGTAAAGAGACGCAACAGAAAAGGGATGCTAACAAGGCGGAAGCGAACAAGATGTCTGCACAGATCGGTTCGCTCATGAAAGAGGGAAAGAAAGAGGAAGCTGAGAACGTAAAGAAACAGGTGGCTGAACTTAAAGCTGCTGACAAACAGCTCGAAGCGGAGATGACGAAAGTGGAAAACGATCTGAGATCGCTGCTGCTGACTATCCCAAACTTCGCCAACGAACAGGTGCCTGAGGGTAAGGACGCTAACGACAACGTGGTGGTAAAAGAAGGGGGCGAGAAACCGAACCTTCCTAAAGATGCTTTGTGCCACTGGGATATCTGTAAGAAATATAATCTTATCGATTTCGACCTCGGTACTAAGATTACGGGTGCGGGATTCCCTGTGTACATCGGTAAGATGGCTCGTTTCCAGCGCGCTTTGGAGGCTTTCTTCCTGGAAGAGGCTCGTAAGAGTGGATACCTCGAGATACAACCTCCTTACGTAGTAAACGAGGCGAGCGGTATCGGTACGGGACAGTTGCCTGACAAAGATGCACAGATGTACCACTGCGAGGTGGACAACCTCTACCTCATCCCTACAGCAGAGGTTCCTGTAACGAATATCTTCCGCGATGTTATCCTCGATGAGAAGGATCTGCCAATCAAGAGATGTGCTTATTCCGGTTGTTTCAGACGTGAAGCAGGTAGTTACGGAAAAGATGTGAGGGGTCTGAACCGTCTGCATCAGTTTGACAAGGTGGAGATAGTACGTATCGATAAACCGGAACATTCTTACCAGTCTCTCGACGAGATGCTAAAACATGTGGAGGGTCTGCTCCAGAAACTGGAACTGCCTTATCATATCCTGAGACTGTGTGGCGGTGATATGAGTTTCACATCATCCATCTGCTACGATTTCGAGGTGTGGAGTGCCGCACAGGAGAGATGGTTGGAGGTAAGCTCCGTTTCCAACTTCGAGAGTTACCAGGCTAACCGTCTGCACTGTCGCTATCGTAACGCTGACAAGAAAATCGAACTCTGTCATACTCTCAACGGTTCTGCATTGGCTCTGCCACGTATCGTTGCTGCAATACTTGAGAACAACCAGACGCCTGAAGGTGTAAGGGTTCCTAAGTGCATCGTGCCTTACTGCGGATTCGAGATGATAGATGATAATAATTTCTAAGTCAAGACTGGAAATCTAACATTAACAACAGCAAGAGAAAGAGATACTAATGAATAAGATTGTAAGAAAAGAGCAGTTCTCCGAGAAGGTATTCCTTTTCGAGATTGAAGCGCCGCTGATAGCGAAAAGTCGTAAGGCGGGTAACTTCATTATCGTTCGTGTTGGCAGTAAGGGTGAGCGTATGCCACTGACTATCGCTGATGCGAACATAGAGAAGGGTACCATAACGATCGTCGTACAGAAGGTGGGTCTGTCATCTACTAAGTTGTGCGACCTCAACGTAGGCGATTATGTAACGGATGTGGTGGGTCCTCTCGGTAACCCTACACACATCGAGAAATTCGGTACGGTGGTATGTGCGGGCGGTGGTCTCGGTGTAGCGCCGATGTTGCCCATCATACGTGCTCTCAAAGAGGCGGGCAACAGGGTTCTTAGTGTTATCGCAGGAAGAAACAAGGATCTTGTCATCATGGAACAGGAGGTGCGTGATTCTTCTGACGAGGTTATCATTATGACTGACGATGGCAGCTACGGAGAGAAAGGTGTGGTTACTGTGGGTATAGAGAAATTCATACAACAGGAACATATCGATAAGGTCTTCGCCATCGGACCTCCTATAATGATGAAATTCTGCTGTCTGCTGACACAGAAATATGATATTCCTACGGATGTTTCGCTGAACACTATCATGGTTGACGGTACGGGTATGTGCGGTGCTTGTAGACTTACGATAGGTGGTGAGACGAAATTCGTTTGTATCGACGGTCCTGAGTTTGACGGTGCGCTCGTAGACTGGGATGAGATGTTCAAACGTATGGGTACCTTCAAGAATGCGGAACGTGAGGAGATGGAACATTTCCAAGATCATATCGACAGCGTTGAGGCTAAGAAGGAGGAGAAGCATACTGACATAAAGATGGATGTCACTCCTACGGACGAGACGATAGAACAGCTTACCGACCGAAATGCTGAGTGGCGTAAGGAACTGCGTACGAGCATCAAACCGAAGGAGAGAAGTGCTATAAAGAGGGTGGTTATGCCCGAGCTTGATCCCGTGTATCGTGCTACGACTCGTCTCGAAGAAGTAAACATCGGTTTGACCAAGGAGATGGCTATCACGGAGGCTAAGAGATGTCTCGACTGCGGTAAACCGTCTTGCGTGGAGGGATGTCCTGTAAATATCGATATTCCTTCGTTCGTAAAGAATATAGAGAGAGGTCAGTTCTTAGCTGCTGCCAAGGTGCTCAAAAACACCTCTGCCCTACCCGCTGTCTGCGGACGTGTGTGTCCTCAGGAGAAACAGTGTGAGAGCAAGTGTATTCACCTGAAGATGAATGAACCTGCCGTAGCTATAGGTTATCTGGAGCGTTTTGCTGCTGACTTCGAGAGGGAGAGTGGTAATATTTCGCTGCCAGAGATAGCTCCTGCCAACGGTATTAAGGTGGCAGTGGTCGGATCAGGTCCTTCTGGTCTGAGCTTTGCCGGTGATATGGCGAAGAGGGGTTATGACGTATACGTGTTCGAAGCACTGCACGAGATTGGTGGTGTATTGAAATATGGTATCCCTGAGTTCCGTCTGCCCAACCGTATCGTGGATGTGGAGATAGAGAACCTACAGAAGATGGGTGTGCATTTCCAGACCGACTGTATCGTGGGTAAGACGATTTCTGTAAAAGATCTCGAAGATAAGGGCTTTAAGGGTATCTTCGTGGGATCAGGTGCGGGTCTGCCAAACTTTATGAATATCCCTGGTGAGAACTCGATAAATATCCTCTCATCAAACGAATATCTTACACGTGTAAACCTTATGGATGCGGCTAATCCTAAGACGGATACTCCTATGAACTTAGGTAAGAAAGTGCTAGTAGTCGGCGGTGGTAACACGGCTATGGACTCTTGCCGTACTGCAAAACGTCTGGGGGCTGAAGTAACACTGGTTTACCGTCGTAGTGAGGCTGAGATGCCTGCTCGTCTGGAGGAGGTAAAACATGCTAAGGAGGAGGGTATCAACTTCCTGACTCTACATAATCCTATTGAGTATAAAGCTGATGAGAACGGTGCTGTTTGTCAGGCGGTATTACAGGTGATGCAACTGGGTGAACCGGATGCATCGGGTCGTCGTAGACCGGAACCGATAGAGGGTAAGACGGTAACGCTCGACGTAGACCAAGTGGTGGTTGCCGTAGGTGTGTCTCCTAACCCTCTCGTACCGAAGTCTATCGAGGGTCTTGAACTCGGCAGAAAGAATACTATCGTGGTAAATGACGATATGCAATCATCAAAACCGGAGATTTACGCTGGTGGAGATATTGTACGTGGCGGTGCCACCGTAATTCTTGCTATGGGTGATGGTAGAAGGGCTGCATTGAATATGGACAAGCAACTATCTGGTAAGGATTGAAATTAAGCGAACAACAGAAACTGAAGCGGAAACTGGTAAGTCGTCTGAACAAGGCGGTTTATCAGTTTCGCCTTATAGAGGATGGTGATAAGGTTCTCGTGGGACTGTCGGGAGGCAAAGATTCGCTCTGTCTCCTACAACTGCTAGCAGAGAAATCAAAGATTGCCCACCCTTCTTTCTCTGTTGAAGCTCTGCATGTAAGAATGAGCAACATAGAGTATGAGACGAGCACAGCATATCTTGAGAATTTCTGCAGAGACATCGGTGTACCGCTTCATATTCTAACCACATCTTTCGACGAGTCTACGGATAAACGTAAGACACCTTGTTTTCTCTGTTCGTGGAACAGGAGGAAACAGCTGTTTAATTTCGCACAGGAACATAACTTCACAAAAATAGCGCTGGGGCATCACCAAGATGATATCCTTCACACCACACTTATGAACCTGATGTATCAGGGCTCGTTTTCCACTATGCCGGCGTTACTGCAGTATAAGAAGATGCCTCTGTATATCATACGACCGTTATGTATGATAGAAGAGCAGGATATAATAAGGTGGGCGGAATACGAGCAGTACGAAAAACAGGTGAAGCTATGTCCTTACGAGCACGATTCGAAACGTACTGCAATAAAGGAGTTGTTCGACAAACTGAAAGACGAGAACCCCGAAATAAGATATTCTATCTGGAATGCTCTGGAAAAGGAAAAGAAACTAGTTGAAACACAATAAAAAAGGCTCCGCTTCCGCGGAGCACTTTTTAATTGATAATTGATAGTTGATAATTGATAGTTAAAGACTAACAGTTGTTGCTTTTCCATCGTATGTTACAGTCTTTCCCTGTGGATTATCCAGGTTCAAAGACTTAACATTCTGTGGAGTGATATATACGATATTGAACTGTCTCGTCTGTAACATTCCATCGAAAGAGCCTTGTCTGTCTGAGAAGTTGACTTTCTTTGCAGCATCGTCATACGAAATATCTATCGTAGCATATTTGCCCTTCTCGTAGTTGTAGTTGGTACCCTCGTCCTCGTACAACTGGAACTGTCCGTCTTTTCCTGCGTATACGTAGAGGTTGATAACCTCAGCAGGTTTCTCGTCACTCCATTCCATCTTCGGACCAAATGGTATTATAGCACCTTCTTTAATATATACAGGTATCTTCTCGTATGGAGCATCAGCTGTTATCGTCTGACCGCCATTGAAATGTTTTCCTGTGTAAAGGTCATACCAACCGCACTGTGATGGCAGATATACCTTACGACTACGAGCCTTGTATTCCATTACAGGACAAGCCATTATCGAAGGACCGAGCATCCACTGGTTACCGATATTCAGGACCTTGCTATCGCTACCGAAGTCCATCACAAGACCTCTAAGCATCGTATAATCGTTGAAATGTACCCAACCTGCCAAAGAGTAGAGATAAGGCATCATATAATAACGAAGGTTGTCGTAGTACACGAAACTCTTATATGCAGGATGGTTGTCGGGCGCTACGTTCCATATCTCTCTTGCAGGTGACTGTCCGTGAATACGGAACAAAGGAACGAAACAGCCGAGCTGTGACCAACGGCTCTGTAGCTCACGCCATTCTTTCAAATCCTCATTCTCAATGCCTTTAGCATTAAACTGCATCTGCGCTGCCTCATAACGTCTCTCAACGCAGAAACCGCCCTGATCCATGCCCCAGAAAGGCAGACCGCACATAGAATAGTTAAGACCGGCTGTAACCTGTGCACGCATATCTTCCCAACGGGTACCGATATCACCACTCCACGTAGCTGTAGAATAACGCTGCTCTCCTGCAAAACCGCTACGGGTAAGGAGGAACACACGTGTGTTAGGATTTACGCTGCGCTGACCGTTGTAGATGGCATCAGCGTTTACGATGCTGTAAGCATTAAAATACTCTGTACTTGAACCTAAGTATGTAGGACCGCACAGTGCCTTACGATACCATATCGGTGTACAGTCTCTCACGTTNGGTTCACTGGCATCCATCCACCATGCATCGATACCTTTATTATATTTGCTNTANAGGTTCTCATCCATCTGNCGCCAGAACATCTTACGGGCACCGGGTGCGTATGCATCATAGAAACCTGCNATNTAACCAGGACCTACCCAGTCTCTTATGCTATCATGAACNGCCTGGTTNTACATCCAACCGTGTGATGACAGTTCCTTGAAATTATCCGTNGTCTTATAGAACTTTGGCCATACACTGATCATAAAACGACCGTGCATCTGGTGAACGCTGTCCAACATAGCCTGAGGATTAGGATATCTCTGTGGATCAAAAGCATGACTGCCCCATGAATCTTCTTTCCAATAGAACCAATCCTGTACGATAACATCTACAGGGATATGACGTTTTCTGAATTCAGACATATTATCTTCGATATCNTTTGANGANNNATAACGTTCCCTNCTCTGCCAGAAACCTAATGACCATTTAGGATAGATAGAGGCTTTTCCNGTCAANGTACGGTAACCGCTGATGATATCGTCCATCGTATTGCCGGCGATGAAATAGTAATCCATATCACGATCCATCTCTGCCCAGATGCTTATCTTATCATCGGGTATGGCCGTCTTAGGATTAGCNACTCTTAGTCCGCAGTAGCTCTGACCGCCGTCGGGCAACCAGTCGATCTTCAATGAGGTCTTCTTACCTTTCTCCAACTTAACCTGGAACTTATAAGAGTTAGGGTTCCATGCTGTACGCCANCGCTCGGGAACGACTTCCTTACCATCGATATATATNTTGGTATATCCTGCGTANTAAAGGATGAAATTATATGTTGCNGTCTCNGGTGCNACCAAAGAACCNTCATACAGCACATGTGAACTGTCTAATGCTATCTGNGGNAGATTCTTCAANTCAAAGAGNTCCTCGAAATATAGTGAGTCTTCCTCTCTAACGAGTTTCTTACCGCTTTTCTCTGTGTACGTACCTGTCAGATGACCTGCTTTTCCATTCTTGTCATAGAGCTTGAAGANCTGTCCNAGTTGCATATACGGAGAAGGATTACCCCATCTTCCGAGTGAATAGCTATCCCACAACAGACCGTATCCGCGGTTGCTCATTACAAAAGGTACGCTNACCTTNGTATTATACTGGAACAGTTCCTCGTTCTTNCCTTTATAGTTATATTCTTCTGCCTGATGCTGTCCTAAACCGTAGAAAGCCTCATCNGCNGGACTGTCNAACATCAGTTGCCATGACCATCCGTTACGCTGCGCATCGCTCAACAGTTTCTCAGGATCATCGTCAACCTGACGCAGACCGATATCACGTGTAGGAACCCTATAAGGTGTCAACGTCTTACCGTCGGCAGCCTCACTGAGGATAACATTNCCCTTACTGTCTAAGAANGATACCCTNCCGCTGTTGGCATCCACATGAGCACACACATTCTTCGTCTTTATCGCTACATCAGAACCGGTCTGACTAACGGTAAAATCCTCAAACTTAGTCTGTGGTACAATGATAAGACTCTGTTTCTTNGGGAANGCNCTCTCCTTGGTAGCCTCAACACGAATAATATCCTCATTGACAACCTGTAATCGCACCTTACTCACTTTACTCTTATTCGCCAGATCGACGGTTACGAAGTTACCGTCTTTCACGAAATCAGCTCCATTAGCACATATCGCACTAATGGAAAACAAAAACGTCAATAATTTATTCATCTTTACTATTTAACTTTTTTCTATATTCTTCTATTGGTTCACCGTATGCTACATAGAATGCCTGTTCCAAGTCTTCCTGTTTATCGAAACCNGACTGGAAAGCTATCTCCTTGATGCTCATACTGCTTTGTTGCATTAGTTCACAGGCGTTCTTAACCTTACNTACCGTTATCATCTCACTAGGAGTATGACCTGTAATGGATACGACCCTGCGTACAAAATCGTTGAACACGACACCGAGGAAAGACGATATCTGCTCCGTTGACAGATACGGATCGGTGATATGCTCCTTCACGTATTTCGCTGCCTCCGCCTTGAACTCTTTATCCTTGGGAGACAACATCATACGCAAGAGAGGCATACGTTTTTCGCCACTACTTAATNTACCTTTCCATTTGATAAGATTCTCTATTCTTGTAGCCAGCAAGTCCATGTTATACGGTTTAAGCAGATAATCATCCGCACCGACATCAAACCGCTCCTCATAACGTTCGTCGATAGCACGTGCGGGCATAAACATAATAGGAACTTTTGAGGTATATGGCACCTGTTTCAGTTTCTTACATAANTCGGCACCNGACATTCCCGGTAGGAAGATATCCAATAATATNAGGTCGGGAAGTTTCTCACGTATCGCCGCAAAGACCTCATCTGCCGACGATGCCGTGCGCACGAAGAAATTACGACCCAGTTCNCGAGACATATAGTCAAGGAAGNTTGGAGAANCATCCACGATCAACACCTCGTACTCCTTACTCTGCGTAGACAGTGTAGTAACTGCCTGTTCATCACGACTGCTGTCACTGACGATTACCAACAACGTATCGTCATCGGAGCTCTGTAGCTCTGAATCATGGGCTATCGGAAGATAAGCTATAACCTCATTACCATCCTCTGTATCAACAGCCTCTATATGTCCACCGTGCATACCGGCATAGTCATTGGCTATAGACATCTGNACACCNGTATTCTTCGTTTCTCCGTCTTCATCAGTATAAGTGTAGAACTTCTCAAACAGATGCNNCCTCCGTTNCTCAGGTATCTTATTACCACTATCCTTAATACATATCAAAAGATAGTTGTCATCATCGGTANCAACTTCTTCCGATTTCGAATCCTCTTCACTTAGATTCTCTATCTTAATATATACCTTTACGGCATCGTCCTCCAATTCTACGTCACCCGATATACTATCATCCTTGTTTCTCTTTGTGATCAGGTCGTTCATATTATTGAAAGAGAAATCGAGAAGACTGTTCAACATTCTAGAAAGTTTGTCTTCATCAAAAGACATACGAAGAGAGGTTATCTCCGACGTTACTTCCAACTTGACTATNGTGTTGTTCAGCATCACGTATGAATTACATACGCTCGTAACGAAGCTTACCACATCTCCNGTCTTCAGATTCAGGTCAACCTCCTGTTTATCAATATTTCGCATATCNATCAACTGGTTGACGATAGACAACANTCTCTCCGAGTTNCTATAAATAGTGAAAAGACCTTTNCTNCGCTCTAAGTCTTTCTCNTTCTTTATCAGATCCATTACAGGTCTGATGATAAGCATCAACGGGGTACGCAACTCCTTATTCATATTACTGAAGAAACTGAGTCGNATATCATCCATCTCTCTCCTCTGCTCGTTCTCTACCCTGTCGCGTTCGATGCTCAAACGATTCTTATGTTTCCGTTGACGCATATAGAAGAGGTAAGCCAACAGACCGCCGAACACTAATGCATAGAAAAGATAAGCATACCACGTAGCATAGAACGGAGGATCTATAGTGATTTTTAATACGTCTACATTATCACTTTCCGTTCCGGCGGAGTTTGTCGTTTTAACGAGCAAACGGTATTCTCCCGGCGGGATATTCGTAAACNTCAAATCTGCGCGTCCCCTCGGCATAAGTACCCATTCCTTATCATAACCCTCCAGAATGTACTTAAAACGCACATCGTCATGTATGGCGGGATTATCCGAGGCCAGACAGATANCAAAGGTATTCAGATCATACGGNAGCTTCAACACACGTGACGAGTTGAGGTTTGCCTTTAGCACCTCCACACCATCTATCTTATCGCCGATATCAACGATCTTGTCTTGCANTATCAGTTCGGAGAAAATCGCCCTGTTNTTACTCTTCATGTTCAGGAATGTATTCTGATTGATAACGTTCACACCTTCCTGACCGCCGATATAGATATTTCCGTTTTTCGTTATCAACAGCGANCGCATGTTCAGTTGCCCTTTCTGAAGACCATCTGAATAGCCGTAGTTGGTAACATGGAAACGCCACTGTTTCTCATCCACACGTTCCACCTCTATATTTGATACGCTACGAGCCGTTGTCACCCACACATTCTTGTTAGGTGCTTCNGTAACCGAACATACCAACATACCCGACATACCCTCTTCCAANGGTATGATATATATAGAATCGGTATTGATATCGTATACGTTAAGACCGGAGGCNGTTGCCAACCAGTACAACCCACGACTATCCACTATAAGTTGGTTGATAAGNCCACTGGTAAACTNTTTTCCGGAACGCGCAGTAACATAATCTGTAAATTTCTTCGTTTTCAGATTCAGCAAGGTAAAATCCGAAGAATGTCCGATAACGAGATTATTGTGTTTATCAATCGNCATAGAGGGAACATAACCGTAGTTCAGTTCTGAGTTGTCCATCGTATACGATGTAAACTTACCCGTTTTCGGATCCAAAGACTGGATACCCTTCCACAGGGTACCGAACCATATCGTACCATAGTTATCCTCCTGTATTGACCAGATATGATCGCTCAACAGTTCTGCATCNCCTCTCTCTCGATANGCATGGAAAGAACCGTCTTNNTAGTGNGCNGCNCCGCCATTNAACGTACCAAACCACAGTGAACCGTCCTTAGCCTTATATGACGTAACCACGACATCGGAACCGAGATGCGTCTCNGNCATTCCGAAATGATTCGTCTCGCCCGTNACAGGATTGTATTTCAATATACCATTCTCATTTGTCGTACACCAGATACGTCCGTCGTTATCCTCAACCATAGAAAGCACATCACCCAAATTGATAATACCCATACGGTTGGTGTTATTGAAGAAATAACTTATACCCGACTTGTACGTACCCACCCAAACCGTGTTGTTCTTGTCTACATAAACGATGAACGGAGAATCATCGGCGATGGAATTGGGGTCTGTCTTATCATGTTTATATAAGGCAACATTCTTGGTCTTAATGTTGAAATACAACAGTCCCTCATGGTCTAAAGATANCCAGACATCNCCATTCTTCAGTGTTGTAACACCTCTAATCTGATATTCGCCCTNAGGTANCGTTATACCTAATGTTTTAAGGGCTTCTTCTAATTTGTAATACCATTTCTTCGTACCTTGCATGTAATACATGTTTCTCGTACGACCCTTTATGTAATAGTTGTTGTATATATCACTATATAGTCGGTATACACTCTCATCGTTNTATTTNTCAGCTATNAAATCGTTTCGCCACGCTATTTTCTTGGTCNTGGGATTAATAGCNATCAGATGTCCTTTNGTTGTGATAAACACCACCTTGTCTCGTTTCTGGACAAGACCCGTAAGACGATCGGGAGGCAGGTTGTATTCCTTGTTACCAAAAAGAATTTTTATGTTTTTCTTCTTGTTNATCATGTACAATCCCTCGTTGACCGTCTGGATCCACACGTTCTTATCATTATCGACAAACATCTGAAGGATATANCCGTAATCCAGTCCNTAGTNATGAAGAATCTCCGTGGTATCCTTGTATATCAACATCTTCTTGTAGTCATACAAAGAAAAACCTTTGTTAGTACGGATAAGGATATTACCATCGTAATCCTCTTTCAGATCCTCGATAAAACTGTCTGCCAGACCGTAATGACTTGACTGGTCGAAGAAATAATGGCGGAAACGATAACCGTCGTACTTATCNAGTCCCGAATACGTGCCAAACCACATAAAACCNCGTGAATCCATGAGTATCGCATTCACCTGATTATTAGAGATACCATCAACCGTTGAGAGATGTTGGAAATAGACATTCTCATTAATCGCATGTATCGGTAAACAGAAGCTCACCAATAACAGTAGTAAANATAGTCTGGCTTTTATCCTCATAGANTAAGGTTTAGCAGTATATCGTATATGCAAAGGTATGCAAAATTATATTGTTTGTACAATTTAGAAGGTTAAAAAAAGTAAATTNNNNCTTTATTGNTCCGTTTTCAGNTCCAACCAGAAAGTAGAGCCGACTCCAGGCGAGGATTCNACTCCCACACGACCGTCAAGACTGAGAGCAAGATTTTTACATACNGCCAAACCGAGTCCNACTCCTTCCGAGAAATCATTGAACTTGACAAAAGGTTCGAAACATTGTTTCTGTTGCTCCTTGTCCATACCGATACCCGTATCNTTCACCCATATTCTCACGGTATTCTTGCTCGGGAACATGTATCCTATCGTGATAAGACCTTTTCTGGTGAATTTTATCGCNTTGCNTANAAAATGCTTCATTATGGTATTAAGTATCTGCATATCGGAAACAATNATCAATTGTTCATCAGGAATATGCGTCGACACCTCGATTTGCGAGTTAGGTATCTTATTACTGACCTTAAAGGCCCAGTTCTTTATCAGCATGTTAACGTCTACGGGAACCAGACGTATCTCTTCTGCTCCTGTTTCTGAATTCACGACATCTGCAAAACTACTGAATTTCTCGGTNAGTATGTTACAGCTTTCCACGATACGTTGTAGACTGTCATTACGTTCTTTCTCCGAGAGATCAAAATCCTGTATCAGTTGCGAGTATCCACTTATAGAGTTCAGTGGAGTACGTATCTCATGACTCATATTTGCGAGGAAACGGGAACGGGCACGATTGGTTTCTTCCGAGGCGTGTATCGAATCCATCAGAGCCTGCTCTATCTTCTTTCGTTCATCGATATTCCTCGATACACCGACNATCTTCGTCGGTTTTCCNTNTGCATCATATTCGCTGACCACACCATAACTCTCCATCCACATCAGTTTGTCATCGCCCAATGNCTTTATTCTGTAATCAGCATGATAAGACCGCATCTTTCCTGCTATCAGATTCTCTATACTGACAATAATATTNTCATANTCATCGATATATATNAACGANAGNTAGTCTTTGTANTTCATNCCCGTAAACGCTGCACCGTGATAACCCGTCTCACGNAANTCCCTNTCTATACCTATCTCTCCGTTGACAACATCGAAATGCCANGTACAAAGNCGCATCGCCCTGAGTATCAGGTCATACTCAACATCATCACCCAATATCTCTTCCTGAATTTTAATATCACTCCTCAGCTTCCTNTCGTTCTTCTTCTGTCGTAATAAGACATAGATAAAGAAAGCCGTTAATAAGATAAAAAATATCCAAAATAAGACATCTATACGTAGAAGTTGGTGCATAGGCGCAGTTTTTAGTCTGAGTAACGTCTCACGCTGCAAAAGTATCAAAAAAAGAGTAAACAACAAAGAAAATAATTGAATAATTTCCTTTTACCAATTTTTTATTGTAATTTTGCAGTCGATTTCAAGCTATATTTTATTCTATAACACTTCATTACACACCAAGGGATATCGGTAATGTTACCCATACCACAACATTCAGGAGATGAAAGAATATGAAATGATTGCCAAGACGTTCATGGGATTAGAACCCGTGCTGGCAAAAGAGTTGACGGAATTAGGCGCGTCGGACGTACAAATAGGAAGACGTATGGTTTCGTTCAGTGGAGACAAAGAGATGATGTACCGTGCTAACTTCCAACTGCGCACTGCCATCAGAATCCTAAAACCCATACATAAGTTCAAGGCTACGGATGCCGACATGGTATACGATAAGATAAAAGAGATTGACTGGACACAGTACCTGGACACCAACAAGACGTTTGCCGTCGATGCCGTCGTTTTCTCAGAAGAATTCAAACATTCTAAGTTCGTTTCATACAAGGTAAAAGACGCTATCGTAGACCAGTTTAGGGAGAAGGTAGGCAAAAGACCGAACATCTCGGTATCCAACCCCGATATACGTCTGCATATACATATCGCTGATACCACGGCTACACTCTGTCTCGACTCCAGTGGCGAGAGTCTGCATAGACGCGGATACAGACAGGAGAGTGTTGAAGCACCACTGAACGAGGTGTTGGCAGCAGGTATGATTATGTTGACGGGATGGAACGGCGACTGTGACTTCATCGACCCGATGTGCGGAAGCGGTACTCTTCTTATCGAGGCTGCGCTGATAGCACAGAACATCAGTCCCGGTGTTTTCCGTAAGGAATTCGCTTTCGAGAAATGGAATGATTTTGACAAAGACCTTTTCGACAGCGTGTACAACGATGACAGCAGGGAAAGGGAATTCAAGCACCATATAATCGGTTACGATATCGACCCTAAGGCTGTAGGTACCGCAAGAAACAATATCAAGGCGGCAGGTATGTCAAACGTCATATCCGTTGATATACAAGACTTTAAAGACTTCAAGCAACCAGCGGAGAAGTGTATAATGGTAACCAACCCACCTTACGGAGAGAGGATATCGACACCGAACCTGTTGGATACCTATCACACCATCGGTGAGAAACTGAAAAAGGAGTTCGTGGATAACGAAGCATGGATAATCAGTTACAGAGAGGAATGTTTCGAACAGATAGGACTCAAGCCTTCGATAAAGATTCCATTGTACAACGGTTCTTTGGAATGTGAGTTCAGGAAATACGTCATCTTCAGTGGTAAACTAAAGGATTTCCGTAATGAGGGAGGTATCGTAAAGACCGAAGAAGAGAAGGCTTCGATGGCTGAGAAGAGACGGTTTAAGAAGAATCGTGAGTTCAAACAGCGTCTCGAGGAGGAAGAGGAAAATGAGGCAGGAGACATCAGATCCTTTAAGTTCCACTCCTCTTTCAAAGAGATCGACGACTTCAGAGGTGACGGTCGAGGAAGAAGGAACCAACGAATGATGAGTTCTTACGATAAGGAGAACGGTGAACGCAGGTTTAACAAGAGATCGGATAAACGTGACCGAAATGATTTCGGGAATAACAGAAGCGGACGTTCCAGAAGAGACGGGAATAGTGGATTCGGTAAGACAAGACGTGATTACAATGACTAAAAGACTCTCTCTATCTTTCGTTATCTCACTTATAACTATGTTATCGTGTGCACAAAAACAATTTACCTTAGAGGATATCATCCCCGGAGGAGCTAACTATCGTACCTTTTCTCCTGAGAGAAGATATCTGGAGTGGTGGGGAGATAACCCTGTAGAATTGGAAGTGGAGGACTGCTACGTAGTAGATAAGAACACGGGCAACAAAAAGGAACTTTTCTCACTGGATGATATCAACGGGATTGTTGGAGCAAAGGAGATAAGCGACAGTCTTCATTCCCTTCTGCACATCTCTTTTCCCTACAGCGACAAGACACAGGTGCGCATAAGAAACTCCAAGAATATCTATCTGATAGACTGGGAGGAGAAGAACATAGTATGGAAACAGACGGCTTCATGGAGTCAGAATGATGAACTGAGCTATCTAAGCATCTGTAATTGGAAAGGGCTCAACACTGCCTACGTAAGCAATGACCAGATATATGTCGCTACGAAGAATGGTGACGTAAAACAGGTTACCACCGACGGTAGCAGAGAGATAGTATACGGTCAGAGCGTGCATCGTAATGAGTTCGGTATCGACAGAGGTCTGTTCTGGAACGACAACGGTACGAAACTGGCGTTCTATCGAATGGATCAGAGTATGGTGGCAGACTATCCTCAAGTGGATATCGATGCAAGGGTAGCTGAATATAAGCCAGACAAATATCCTATGGCCGGTGAGACATCTCATAAGGTGACGATAGGTGTATATGATGTTAAACAGAACAAGACGATATATCTGAATACGGGGGATGTGACAGACAGGTATTTCACAAATATCGCATGGGATCCCGACGGAAAGAATATCTATCTGTTTGAGCTGAACAGGAAACAGAACGACTGCAGACTGGTTTGTTACAATTCTGAGAGTGGCGAGAAGGTTGCAGAGTTATATCGTGAGACCAACAACAAATACGTAGAGCCTCAACATCCTGTGATGTTCCTCCCTTGGGATAAGGAGAAATTCATTCTGCAGAGTCAGAAAGACGGTTTTAACCATCTGTACCTCTTCGATACAAAGGGAAAACAGTTAAAGCAGATTACAAAAGGAGAATGGCTCGTTATGAGTGTTGAAGGATTTAATGTAAAAGACCAATCCGTCATCATCACATCCAACGAATTTTCTCCGATACAGAGTAACTTAGTGGCTGTGAATATAAAATCCGGAAAACGTACTGCCTTAGATAACAAACGCGGTTACCACTACGGTAAACTGTCGGGCAACGGAGAATGGATTCTCGACACGTATAGTGAACCAGATGTTCCACGTGTCTACGCTATAAGTAAGACCGACGGTTCATACTCTAAGAACTATTTTACGGCAGACGATCCGTGGGATGGTTATTACCATCCTATATTCGAAAGCGGTAATATAAAGGCTGCTGATAATAAGACCACACTATACTATAGTATGGTTAAGCCTGCCGACTTTAATCCGAATAAGAAATATCCCGTTATCGTATACGTATACGGCGGTCCTCATGCACACATGGTGGATGCGTCGTGGCATTATCGTACGTCCAATTGGTGGACATACATGTCACAACTCGGTTATATCGTCTTCTGTCTTGACAACAGGGGCAGTGAAAACAGAGGATTGGCATTTGAACAGGCTACATTCCGTCAACTCGGACAGGTGGAGATGAAAGACCAGATGCAGGGTGTTAATTTTCTGAAGAATCAACCGTACGTAGATACTACCAGAATCGGTGTTCACGGTTGGAGCTACGGCGGTTTTATGACCATCTCTCTTATGACCAATTATCCTGACGTGTTTAAGACAGGTGTTGCGGGAGGACCGGTGATAGACTGGAAATGGTATGAGGTGATGTACGGAGAGAGATATATGGGTACCCCACAGGATAACCCTGAAGGCTATGACAAGGTGTCACTGATAAATAAGGCAGGTAATCTGAAAGGAAAATTGCAGATAATAAGCGGTTACAACGACCCTGTCGTCGTACCACAGCACTGTCTGTCGTTTATCAAGGCATGTATCAGTAATGGTACTCAACCCGACTTCTTCGTATACCCAGGACAGGGACACAATATGGTGGGAAGTCAGAGAGTACATCTTCATCAACGTATAACAGATTATTTCGAGAAATACTTAAAATAGACATATATGAAAATACTACTATTAGGATCGGGAGGACGCGAACATGCTTTGGCATGGAAAATTGCGCAGAGTAAAAAAGTAGAGAAATTATATATAGCTCCGGGCAACGCAGGTACAGGCAACTGTGGAGAGAATGTGGATATCAAGGTCAACGACTTCGACGGAATAAAAAAATTCGTCATTGCCAACAGTATCGACATGGTTGTCGTAGGTCCTGAAGATCCTTTAGTAAACGGCATATATGACGAGTTTAAGAACGACCCGCAAACAGCAGCAATACCTGTCATCGGTCCATCGAAAGCGGGTGCGGTATTAGAGGGCAGCAAGGATTTCGCTAAAGGATTTATGCAAAGACATAATATCCCGACAGCAAAATATCAGACCTTCAATGGTACGAATATAGAGGAAGGATTAAAATTCCTCGAAACACTCCAGGCTCCATACGTATTGAAAGCTGACGGTCTGTGTGCGGGAAAAGGAGTACTTATCCTCCCCACCCTCGACGAAGCAAAGAAGGAGTTTAAAGAGATGTTGGGAGGTATGTTTGGCAACGCTTCTGCCAACGTGGTCATCGAGGAATTCCTCAGTGGTATAGAATGTAGTGTCTTCGTTATGACCGACGGTAAACATTATAAGATACTTCCGGAGGCTAAGGACTATAAGCGTATAGGCGAACATGATACTGGCTTAAATACCGGAGGTATGGGAAGTGTGTCACCCGTTCCTTTCGCTACGAAAGAATGGATGCAAAAAGTTGAAGACCGTATCATACGTCCGACAGTTGACGGATTGGCAGCAGAAGGTATTGACTACAAGGGATTTATCTTCTTCGGTCTTATCAACGTCAACGGCGAACCTATGGTTATTGAGTACAACTGTAGAATGGGTGATCCTGAGACAGAGACTGTTATGCTCAGACTAAAGAGTGATATCGTTGACCTTTTTGAAGGCATCGCGCAAGGTGATCTTGACAAGAGAAATATCGAGTTTGACGACCGTAGTGCGGTATGTGTCATGTTGGTGAGCGGCGGTTATCCACAGGCATATAAGAAAGGATTCGAGATAACAGGACTGGATAAGATTGACGGTTCTATCGTTTTCCATGCAGGAACGGCACTAAAAGACGGTAAAGTCGTTACCAACGGCGGAAGAGTCATCGCGGTAAGTTCGTATGGTAAGGATAAAGCCGAAGCACTGGCAAAGTCATTTAACGAAGCACAGAAAATAGTATTTGAAGGAAAATATTTCCGTAGCGATATAGGTGCCGATCTGTAGTTCGCTGACAAGATGGCAAAAAGATACGCACAGAATAGTATTGCAGAGAGTAGATTGCTGCTTCCCATAGTAGCAATCTACGGTGTTGTTGTATGGTTGCTGTCGGGTGTCATCGAGAGTTTTCTATGGCCTCAGTTTGTGATGTTCGTCTTTTCAGCTTTTCTCATCACGGAGATAGACAACCTGAATGCGATAATGCGCGTATACAGCAGGATGACGGTGGGTTTCTTCATCCTCTTCACCCTGATGCTGAATATCTGTCATGAATGGCACTTCTTCTACTTACAGGTCTGTTACCTGCTTTTTCTATTCTTTTTCTTTAGTTGCTATCAACGTATATCCTGTCAAGGCACGATATTCTACGCCTTCCTGTTTTTAGGGTTGGCCAGCATAAAATTCATACATATAATATTCCTGATACCCGTATTATGGGTGTTGATGATTACAAAGGTACAGTCTGTAGACTGGAAAAATATATGGGCTTCTATCGTTGCGATTATAGTCCCTTATATCTACTATGCGGCGTATCTGTTCTACAAAAATGAGCCGTATAACATATTAGTCGACCATTTTAAGGAATTAGCATATTTCGATGTCAACAACATCATGAATCTGTCTAATACACAATGGTTTACGTTGGGACTCATGGGTATACCCTTTATCATCAGTATCATACATATAAACAGGTACTCATACCAGGACAAGATAAAGACGAAGATGCTTATGGAGGCCTTAATGTGGGTCGGTCTGTTCCTCTTCGCTTTTATCCTGTTATACCCACAGTTCTACACAGAACTGATTATGTTGTTTCTCGTGAGTGCATCTTTTTTCGTTGCCCATCTCTTCCTTTTTACTCACAACATTGTGAGCAACATATCCTTCTTTGTATACACTGGTATTATCTTAATCACGACGTTGTATAACCTATGGATTACATTATAGACCTTCTCATACAATGGGGTTATTGGGGCATGTTTGTCACCGCGCTCTTGGCAGGCAGTTTTGTGCCCTGGTCGAGCGAGGCTGTAATGGTAGGTCTTTACGCCGCTGGGTTACAACCGTTTGAATTGGCGATATATGGTACCGTCGGGAATGTTCTCGGGTCGATGATCAACTACTACATCGGACGTTTGGGAAAACCCGAATGGATACATAAATATCTGCATGTCAGTGAAGAAAAATTACAACAAGCGATGCGCTATGTAAAAGGACGAGGTGCATGGATGGGATTCTTCGCCTTTCTGCCCATATTAGGCAGTGCCATCACCATAGCGCTCGGTCTTATGCGAGCCAATCCCTGGATCACACTTATCAGCATAACCATAGGTAAAGTATTGCGATACGTCGTTCTTATCTATGGAGTAGATGCTTTTTTCGGATAAAAAACAACCTTTGTCTTGTTTATCTCGTAAAAAACAACTAAATTTGCATCCAAAATTACAATAATTGTTCTATAATTTATGAAAAGATTCAGACTTGTAGACAATATATGCGGTTGGGTAGCATTCCTTATCGCAGCTTTTGTATATTGTTCTACTATCGAGCCGACAGCCAGTTTCTGGGACTGTCCTGAGTTTATCACTACTGGTTATAAACTAGAAATCGGTCACCCACCGGGCGCACCTTTCTTCATGCTTACAGCCAATCTGTTTTCACAGTTTGCCAGCGACCCTACACAGGTAGCTAAGATGGTAAATACGATGAGTGCGTTACTTAGTGCTACATGTATCTTGTTCCTTTTCTGGACTATCAGTCACTTGGTAAGAAGGTTGCTCATCAGTAAGTGGGAAGATCTGAATCTGGCTAAGTTGATAGCAATAGAGGGATCTGCAATGGTTGGAGCCCTTATCTATACATTCAGCGACACATTCTGGTTCTCTGCTGTCGAGGGTGAGGTTTATGCCTACTCTTCAGCTTTTACGGCAGTAGTATTCTGGTTGATACTGAAATGGGAAGACCATGCCGATGAGCCTCATAGCGATAGATGGTTAGTGCTTATCATGTATATGACAGGACTTTCTATCGGTGTTCACCTTTTGAACTTGCTGTGTCTTCCTGCCATCGTATTGGTATACTACTATCGCAAATTCCCAAATGCTAACCTCAAAGGTTCTTTGATTGCTCTGCTGGTATCTGTAGTACTATTGGCAGCCGTTCTGTACGGAGTGGTACCAGGTATCGTGACTGTAGGAGGATGGTTTGAGCTCTTCTTCGTCAACACTTTGGAGATGCCGTTCAACACAGGACTGATAATATACATCATCCTGCTCGTCGCTACTGTGGTATGGGCGATATATCTGACTCAGACCGATAAGAGCGAGAAGTTGCAGAATATCGCTTTCACAGCATCTGTTGCTATGCTCGGTATACCTTTCGTAGGTTTCGGTTGGAAGGCCTTCTTTACAGGAGTAGTGATATTAGTTGCACTATGGTTTGTATTGAGAATAAAGAGAGAGAAGGTTGCACTTATCAGCACGAGAGTAAAAAACACGACTCTTCTGTGTATGCTTATGCTGATGATCGGTTATTCTACGTATGCAGTTATCGTGATACGTTCTACGGCCAACCCTCCTATGGACCAAAACTCTCCTGAGGATATCTTTACCTTGGGTAACTACCTGAGTCGTACACAGTACGGTAAGACACCTCTTCTCTATGGACAGGCATATACTTCGCAGATTAAATATAAGCGTAACGGAGATATGCTCGAGCCTGCAATAAAGAAAGGTGCACCTATATACAATCGTAAGGAGAAAGAGACTCCCGATGAGCCAGACTCTTACTTCGTAGTACGTACCGATGATGACTATGAATACGCACAGAACATGTTGTTCCCAAGAATCTGGGATGCTGCACATGCCGAGGCTTACGAGTCATGGATGGGCGGCATAGAAGGCAGAACCGTTATGTACGACCGTGGCGACGGTAATACCACGGAGGTTAAGATGCCTACGATGATAGAAAACTTGCGTTTCTTCCTGTCTTATCAGTGCAACTTCATGTACTGGAGATACTTTATGTGGAACTTCGCAGGAAGACAGAACCAGATACAAGGCAACGGAGAGTTGGAGCATGGCAACTGGATTACGGGAATACCATTCCTCGACAAGATGCGCTTGGGCGACCAAAGCAAGTTGCCTGATGATCTTAAGAATGACAAGGGTCACAACGTATTCTACTGTCTCCCACTCTTGCTCGGTATCATAGGTATAATCTTCCAATCAATGAAGAAAGAGAAAGTGGGTATACAGCAGTTCTGGGTTGTGTTCTTCCTCTTCTTCATGACAGGTCTTGCTATCGTATTATACTTGAACCAGACACCACAGCAGCCACGTGAACGTGACTATGCATACGCAGCTTCGTTCTATGCTTACGCTATATGGTGCGGTATCGGTGTTGCAGGTATCATAGAGTGGTTGAAGAGAATTAAGATAAATAACGTAGTTGCATCTGCGCTCGTAACTATCCTCTGTCTGTTAGTTCCAATACAGATGGCATCACAGACATGGGATGACCACGATCGTTCAGGCAGATACACCTGTCGCGATTTCGGACAGAACTACCTGATGTCTCTGCAAGAGAAGGGTAATCCTATCATTTTCACCAACGGAGATAATGATACCTTCCCATTGTGGTACAATCAGGAAACAGAAGGAGTGAGAACAGACGCCCGCGTTTGTAACCTTTCATATCTGGCTACCGACTGGTACATCGACCAGATGAAACGTCCTGCATACGATTCTCCATCTGTACCTATCTCATGGCCTAGATTGGACTATTGCGCCGGAACCAACGACTACGTTCTTGTTCGTCCTGAATTAAAAGAGGAACTGCGCAAGTTCTATCGTGAGAGACCGGAAGATGCAAAAGCATCGTTCGGAGAGGATCCATTTGAGCTGAAGAACATCCTGAAATATTGGGTAAGGTCAAGGGACATGAACTATATCCCTACCGATACCGTATATATCACGATAGACAAAGAGGCTGTTAAGAAGAGTGGTATGAGAATCGTTGACGAGTCTCTCATCCCAGATAAGATGGTCATCTCGCTCAAAGGTAAGAGAGCGTTGTACAAGAACAACCTGATGATGCTCGAGATTCTTGCTGAGAGCAACTGGACAAGACCTGTTTACGTTGCCACAACCGTAGGTAGCGACAACTACATGAACCTCGGTGACAACTTCGTTCAGGAAGGTCTTGCCAACCGTATAACACCGTTCTACACTAAGGACAATGCACTTCTCAACTTCGATACAGATGCGATGTACGACAACGTGATGAACAAATTCAAGTTCGGCGGTTTAGGCGATCGTGAGGTTTACGTTGACGAGACATTGATGCGTATGTGTTATACACACCGCAGACTGATGGCTGAGTTAGCCCTGCATCTCTGTCTCGAGAAGAAGATGGACAAAGCAAAGAAGGTTCTTGCCTACATGGATAAGGTACTGCCTGAGATGAATGTACCTGCAGACTTCTACAGCGGTACAGCCGATCAGGTAAATGCTCTGATAATGGTAGGTGACAAGGCTAAGGCCAAGAAACTGACAGAGAAGATGTTTAATAAGTCTATGCAGTACGCGAAGTGGTACACATCTCTCGACAACGAACAGATGAAAATGTCTGAGAGAGAGGCTAATACACACATGTATATCTTGGGTGTATGTGTAAGACTGGCACATGGTATTGACGAGGCATTTGCAAAGCAGCTGGAAGAGAAATACCAAGACGCTGTAGAAAGGTATCGTGCTAAAGGTGGACAACTCGGTTAACGGAATATGCTAATTGAACAACCAGCAAAATGGTTGCGATGGTTATATCCAAAAGCGACATGGAGAATGGGACGTCATGAAAAGTCAGTATACCTGACTTTTGATGACGGACCCATTCCTGAGTCCACACCTTTTATTCTTGCCACACTGAAAGAGATGGATATAAAAGCTACGTTCTTCATGGTAGGACAGAATGTAGAACGGTATCCAGAACTGTTTGAGCAAATAAAGGCGCACGGTCACCAGATAGGTAACCACACCTACAATCATATCGGAGGATTAAGACACTCTATCAAGAGCTATTGCGCCAACGTAGAGAAAGCAGATAATCTGATACACAGTGACCTTTTCCGTCCGCCACACGGATGGATGAAATGGAGTCAGTATATATCACTTGGAAAGGACTACAGGATTATCATGTGGGACCTTGTCACCCGTGACTATTCCAAGTGGATGACATCACAGGGTATTCTAAACAATGTGAAACGTTATGCTAGGAATGGCAGTATCATAACATTCCACGACTCTCTGAAAAGTATAGATAAACTCAAATACGCTTTGCCCGAGTCCCTGAAATGGTTGAAAGAACAAGGATACGAATTCAAAACCTTCTAACTATCAATTCTCAATTCTCAATTGAAAAAGATTCGTCATCAGACAGAATCTTTTTTATCTCGTCGTCTGTTTTCGTAAGCCGTTCCTTGCACATTTTTATCAGTTGCTGAGCACGTTTCAGTTGCGTGGTCAGGTTATCAATGTCCAACTCACCGTCTTCCATCTTATTGGCGATCTCCTCAAGTTCATTCATCGCCTCCTCGTATTTATCTGGCAATTTTTCCATAATAATTCTATTTTTTTATCACCTTACTTTTTACCGTACCTTTCTGTACTCTGGTCTCTATAACATCACCGTCCGTCAACGTAGCAACATCGCGTACAATCTTCCCATCTTTCAGTGTTATACTATATCCTCGTTTCAATAGAAGCAGAGGATCCAATGCCTTGCATCGTTGCTCCAACAACTTTATCCTACCCTTCTCTCTATCCATGTATCCCGTGACAGAAGGGATGATAGACATTATTCTGCGGTCCAACAAATGTCTCTCGTTACTTATAATACTCTTAGCACCTGCGCTGATATCGGCAAAAAGTCTATCCACTCTACCCAGCTGTTTAGAACAAGCCAGTTTACAGGTAGAAATCAGTCTTTCCGACAAACGTTCCAGGTGGTTATGTTCCGTAGACAATCTGTCTTCAACACACTCTATAATATCCCTCTGCAGACTAAGCAAGTTCTCTAACACATCGCATAGGTTCTGAATCAAGAAAGCAGCTGCTGCCGTAGGCGTCTTAACACGAGTATGCGACACCATATCGATAACGGTATCGTCTCTCTCATGACCGATGCCCGTTATCACAGGCAATGGGAAATTAGCGACATTCTCTGCCAACGATAATGAATCGAATCCACTAAGGTCACTACTCGACCCACCACCACGTATAATAACCACGACATCATAATCATCGATATTCTCATTGATGGCATTCAGAGCCTCTATGATACTCGTCTCCACCTGTTCTCCCTGCATTATTGCGGGAAAAAGGACGGGATAGAACACCAAGCCGTAATCATTATTATGTAACTGGTCACAGAAATCGCCATAACCTGCCGCTGTCGCGCTGGAGATTACCGCTATACGTTGACAGAACATCGGAATCGTCAGTTCCTTGTTGAGATCAAAAACGCCCTCCTCCTTTAGTATCCGTATTATCTCCTGTCTACGGCGCATCATATCACCCATGGTATAAGTAGGATCGATATCATCCACTATCCAAGAGAAGCCATACGCCTGATGGAAATTTGCAGAAACGAGCAACAGGACCTGCATCCCTCGATGTAAATTCTCACCCGTAACCCTTCTAAAACGAGGAGCCAGTTCTTGCCAAGTGTTACGCCATATATTAGCTCGCGCCTTAGCTATCGGAGTATTTGCACCCTCCTCTTTCTGAATAAGTTCAAGATAGCAATGTCCCCCACTCTCGTTCACCGATGCTATCTCGGCCTCTACCCAATATCTATTCGTCATAGTACTGGATATCACCTCCTTGAGAAGAGAGTTTAATTCATATAGAGTGAGATGCTTCGACATACTGCAAAATTAGTAATATTTTGGGAAATGACAAAGATAAATGATTGTTTTTTACTAACTTTGCGGCATGAAAATGGAAGAGGTATTAAATAAAAAGATTGCGGTATTATTATCAGGAGGCGTGGATAGCTCTGTCGTGGTATATGAATTCTACAGACTGGGGCTACATCCCGATTGTTTCTACATAAAAATCGGTCCTGAAGAGACGGAAGAATGGGACTGTTCATCAGAAGAGGATCTGGAAATGGCTACAGCCGTAGCAGCGAAATACGGATGTAAGTTGCAGGTTATCGACTGTCATAAGGAGTATTGGAACGAAGTGACCAAATACACCATGGACAAGGTAAGATCGGGATATACTCCGAATCCCGATGTTATGTGCAACAGACTCATAAAATTCGGTGCATTTGATACTAAGATCGGACACGAATACGACCTCATCGCAACGGGTCATTATGCCCAAACGGAGATAGATGAGAATGGAAACAAATGGCTTACCACCAGTCCCGACCCCGTTAAGGATCAAACGGATTTCTTGGCACAGATATACGATTGGCAGTTGCGTAAAGCCCTCTTTCCTATAGGACATTACATAAAGGATGAGGTCAGAGAAATAGCAGAACGCGAGCATTTGGTAAACGCCAAACGTAAGGACTCACAAGGCATTTGTTTCTTGGGGAAAATCAATTATAATGACTACCTGAAACGTTATCTTGGGGAGAATCCCGGTGATGTGATAGATTTGGAAACAGGTAAGATATTAGGACAGCATAAGGGACTGTGGTTCCATACCATAGGACAACGACACGGTCTTGGTTTTGGTGGCGGTCCGTGGTTCGCCATAAAGAAGGATATGGAGAATAACATCCTGTATGTAAGTAAGGGATATAACCCAGAGACGGCATACAAGAAAGATTTTCATATCCATGATTTCCATTTCCTCACCGTCAACCATTTACCAGAGAAAGTAAGGATAAAGATTCGTCATACCTCCGAATTCCATCCCGCCACGGCAGAGAAAGAGGGTGAAGGAAAATATTCTATACACTGCGAGAAAGCACTGCATGGCGTGGCTCCCGGTCAATTCTGCGTAGTATACGATGAAGATCATCACAGATGCTACGGCAGTGGGGAGATATACCTAAAATAACATTGAGTATGATAAATAAGATCAACTATCAGAAACAACTCGATGATATTATAGACCATTTGGGAGGTACCACACCCAAACTGCTGTTACATGCATGTTGTGCACCATGTTCCAGTTATTGTCTGGAATATCTGTCACAGTATTTTGAGATAGGCGTACTTTATTACAACCCTAATATCAGTCCCGCATCAGAATATGAGAAGCGTATAAACGAACTGAAACGACTGGTCGAACAGATGCCGATGAAAAACAAGGTGACGGTTATAGATGGCAGGTATGTTCCTTCTGAATTCTATGACGCTGTTAAGGGACTCGAAAAAGAGCCCGAAGGCGGTGCAAGATGTATGGTATGCTATGAACTTCGACTGAAAGAAGCTGCGTTATATGCAAAACAACTCGGTTTCGATTATTTTACCACCACCCTTACCATCAGTCCTTTGAAAAGTTCTAAGAAAATAAATGATATCGGACAGAGATTACAGGAAGAATACGGAGTAAAATTTCTCCCTTCCGATTTCAAAAAGAAAGAAGGTTTCAAGCGGTCGATACAGTTATCTCACGAATACAATCTATACCGTCAGAACTACTGCGGTTGTGAATTTTCCAAATCAGAAGTTTCGCTTCGTAAAGTCATCGAGTGACTTCAGACCTTTTTCAGTGCAGATACCACGCATTTCCACCAAGATGCTGTTTTTGAATATATCGGTGAGCGAATATTTCATATATAGTTTAGATGTAACAACGCGCTGCTCGCGACCCATAAAGACGTCTATCATAATATTGTAATCTATATCGGGACGGAAAAAACCTTCTTTTACACCTGTTTCAAAAACATTTAAAATATCGTTGAATAAATCATTGTGATGTTTCACAAGAAGTCTCTCTACTTGTGGATATTTATGCAGATCGTAGTAATACTGCGGATTCGTTACACGGAAATTCTCGAGCTGAATCTTAAAGCTCTCAAGTATGATATCCATAATATCATGAGCCTCGAGCGAGAATTTATCTATCTTCTCCATATCCAGTGAGTGTAGATAATTTGCCACCGCCAGGACAAGAGCTTCCTTATCTTTAAACAACTCGTATAAAGTACGCTTAGAACACGAGAGATGTCCTACTATGTCATCCATCTTAACAGAACGAATTCCATTAGTGCGAAACAAACGCGCAGCTGTTAACACGATCTGATTTTTCAATTCGTCTCTATAGCCACCGTTTTTCTTCGTATTCTGTATATTTATACTTCTTTTGCTCATTTATATTGCAAAGTTAGTAAAAAAAAATCTTAAATCTTCTTTTTACGAAAGAAAATCGTTACCTTTGTGGCTGTTTACAATTTATAGGGAAGAATATGGTTAAGATAACGAAAGAGGATGCTCTCAAATATCATGAGAGAGATGGTAGACCTGGAAAAATAGAGGTCGTACCTACAAAACCTTACAGAACACAGACAGATTTGAGTTTGGCGTATTCGCCTGGTGTGGCCTTTCCTTGTTTGGAAATACAGCAGACACCTAACGACGCATATAAATATACTGACAAGGGTAATCTCGTGGCTGTTATAAGCAACGGTACTGCAGTTTTAGGACTCGGTGATATCGGTGCGATGAGCGGTAAACCGGTGATGGAAGGTAAAGGACTGCTCTTCAAGATATATGGAGGTATTGACGTTTTCGATATCGAGATAGACGAGAAGGATCCAGAGAAGTTCTGTGAGACTGTAGAACGTATCGCTCCTACTTTCGGAGGTATTAACCTCGAAGACATAAAGGCTCCTGAATGTTTCTACATAGAAGAGCGCCTCAAGAAAAGTCTTGACATTCCTGTGATGCATGATGACCAACATGGTACGGCTATCATCTCTGCTGCGGGTCTTAAAAACGCCCTCGAGGTAGCAGGAAAAGATATAAGCAAAATAAAACTTGTAGTAAACGGAGCTGGTGCAGCTGCCATCAGTTGTACTAAGTTGTATTGCGCATTAGGAGTAAAGAAAGAGAACATCGTAATGCTTGACTCCAAAGGTGTGATAACGGCTGACAGAGAGAATCTTACTGAACAGAAGAAACTGTTTGCCACGACACGCAAAGATGTTCACACTTTGGAGGAGGCCATCAAAGGTGCTGACGTATTCCTCGGTCTGTCTAAAGGCAATATCTTGACAAAAGATATGATTCGTTCGATGGCAGACAACCCTATCGTGTTCGCTTTGGCTAATCCTGTTCCCGAGATATCATACGAGGATGCTATGGATAGTCGTCCAGACGTACTTATCAGCACAGGTAGAAGTGACTATCCTAACCAGATAAACAATGTTATCGGATTCCCTTATATCTTCCGCGGAGCACTTGACGTACATGCCAAGGCTATAAACGAGGAGATGAAGCTGGCTGCAGTAAATGCTATCGCAGACTTGGCTAAACAACCTATCCCTGATATCGTAAACGAGGTTTATCACGTTACGGATCTACAATTCGGTCCAAAATATTTCATACCGAAACCTGTAGACCCAAGACTTATCACCGAGGTGAGTGCCGCTGTAGCAAAAGCTGCTATGGACAGCGGTGTTGCACGTACTCCTATCAAAGACTGGGATAAATACAAACAGGAACTGCGTCAGAAACTGGGTCTAGAAACCAAACAGACACAGAAATTACACGAAACGGCACGTCAACATCCACAAAAAGTGGTATTTGCAGAGGGTGGACACCCGACGATGATGAAGGCTGCTGTTCAAGCCAAAAACGAAGGTATATGCTACCCTATCCTACTCGGTAACCCGGATCGTATAAACCGTATGGCTCAACGTCTGAAGTTAGACCTTAACGGAATAGAGATAATAGACATGCGTGCTGATCAGGAACAAGGTAGACGAGCTACATACGCCAAGCATCTTGCCGAGAAACGCCAAAGACAAGGATATACCTTCCAGGAGGCATACGACAAGATGTATGAGCGTAACTACTTCGGAATGATGATGGTGGAATATGGTGAGGCGGATGCGTTTATTACGGGTCTTTATACAAAGTACTCCAATACTATCAAAGTGGCAAAAGAGGTAATCGGCATCCGACCTGGTTATAAGACCTTCGGTACAATGCACCTCATCAATACGAAGAAGGGTATGTATTTCCTTGCCGATACGCTTATCAACAGACATCCTACGGATGATATCCTTGTTGATGTAGCTAGACTGAGTGCTCATACAGCTAGATTCTTCAATACTGATCCTGTAATAGCGATGATAAGCTATTCTAACTTCGGAACAGATGAGGTCGGTTCTCCTGTAAGTGTACACAAAGCGGTAGAGCGTATGCAGGAGCTATATCCTGACCTCCCTATCGATGGTGAAATGCAGGTCAACTTTGCACTCAACAGAGAGTTGCGCGATGATAAATTCCCGTTCACCCGACTTAAGGGCAAGGATGTAAACACTCTTGTATTCCCGAATATGAGTAGTGCCAACTGCTGTTACAAACTCCTACAGTCACTACAGCCTGACTCGGAGATTATCGGTCCTATCCAGATGGGACTGAACAAACCTATCCACTTTACAGACTTCGAGAGCAGCGTAAACGATGTGGTTAATATTACTGCCGTAGCCGTTATAGACGCATACGTGGAGAAGATCAAAAAACAAAACGAAAAGTAGTTGATAGTTGATAATTGAGATAAAAAATGGAGTGTGCCAAACAAGCACACTCTCTTTTTATTATTTTATGACTTCAAGCATGTAGATGGCATCAAGACTCCATAAGGCTGCATCGTTGGTAGTTATACCTTTACCCTCTGTAAATGGTGCAGGAGATATGGGTGGAGTTATGGACACAATCTCAAAACGAGGTGACTTACGATGCTCTATACGTCCCCATAAATCTTTCCACGCTTGCCTTTTCAAATCTGCATTATTCGTCTTATATGCACCGTATGCCATCAATCGTCGTACAGGGAAATGATTACGACTAATCATTGCCGCTTTCTCTTTATAATTTATGGCATAGTCTAACCAACAACGGTTAAACTCAGGTACATCAAGCATCATCATCAACTCATTCATTACCTCAAAACCGCCCATGATGGTACATAGATGATTGGTACATTGAAGAGTAGTATCGCCATCATAACTAATGATACCTGTCGCTGGGTCATATCCTAAAGCTTTATTACCGGTGAATATACCATGTCGCAACGATGCTATGCTCTTCATACCTGCCAATATTTTTTCTTTATATTTAAAGTCTCCTGTCCGCTCCCACTCCGTCATCCAGTTGCCGACGTAAGCCAACCAATCAGGACCTATACGGAGTCGTGCAGGAGCATTACATGGATACTTCGATCTCGGTTCCGCCAGTCGCATCGGGTCAAGGGTATAAAGAAGTGTATCCAAATCTCTCACCTCTGTCATTATATCTCCCAGACGTTCGTCTGCGGTAAGATAATACATAAAACGATTAAAGGCTGCCTGTGAGATACGCGCCTCCTTAGCACCATCACCCCAATGGGTAACATTATGTCTGCTACCCAATCCTGCGAATAGGCCTAAATGGTACGTGTCAACTTCACTATTATGACGAGTCATTGCCTTTGCCATGCGCCACACATCATGTCTGCCACTACGCAAGAAACTATACCAGAGCCATGATGGTGTTGCCAACTCCGTGTTATCCCACGCAAATCCTCCCATATCATATTTCCATTCATGACGTTCTTCATCATACTGATGCATGATATCACCGTAGTTCCAGAAACCATACCATTTACGTTCCTGTACTGATTTAATATAATAATCGAGATATGCATTCAGACGTTTCTCAACAGTATCTGTTGCTTGACTTAAAGAAGGTAATGACCATATACCGAAAGCCTTACGAGAATGTAGATATTCAGGGGTTGGTAAGAGTATAGCATCGGTAGTCAGTGATGACGACATAGAAGAAATATCCTCATTCGAAGGTACACTATCGTATGGAATGAACCAAAATGTGGATGTACGTGCGATACCATAAGGACTGCTCATACCTTCCTGTACATCTTCGTATGCCTCCTGAAGTCCATGAGCTATCGTATCATAATGACATAAGTTCATGGGTTCTGATTCTGGACTCCACAACCACATAAACATTGTAGCCTCATCCGAACGTGTATTACGAATCTCTATTGATGACGGATAGGATTGCCAGAAATCTTCCATAAACGCGCCCATACCACCATGACTATCACCGACGAAGGCATATCCTGGTGCATGGATTCCAGTAAAGGTACCTATCCATGGACTTTCCATCGTAGCCTTCTTTCTTATACTGAAAGAGTTGTCAGTGAGACACGACAAACGATAACAGTCCCACTGTGCCAGGCGATTTATAGACTCATCATTAACACCCGGAACCATCTTTCTCCTGCCGCCAAGCGGTCTTACACTTTCTTTCCAGACTCCACCGCCATCAGTAGCGAAGGCCACTCGTCTTAGGTAGGCTGCATCGTGCAAAGGTATATCCGCAGACAACCCTAAAGCACTGAGCTTTTCATCATCTTTACCATCATATATAAATGTGTGTACCAACTTTACCCTATCTGCATCTTTCCATACATACAGACGAAGGATAAAGGGCAACCATTCTCGTTTTTCATCTCGATGACGACCTTCTATACGTATTACACAACTCTCAGTGCCATGTCGTTCGACATACATCTTCTCTATATTCGAGAAATAATCTCTGCCTTCACACGAGGCATTTAGCGACACGTTTTCTGCGACTTTCTTTCCTTTATACAATATACTATCTATTACTGCACTACCTTTGTCAGACAAGAAAATCTGCAGATTTTTAGCTTCTACTTTTATATGCCCATCTGTTACAACACCCATCACTGCAGAACTATTCTGCACGATATCCTTTGTCGTCACTTTTAAATCACTGTAGTTTTTCGGTACGACTGTTGATAATGCAGCCCATTTAATACTGCCGTCAGGCCAACGGGCCAATGTCATATTATCTGAGGATAGTCCAGAAATTGTTAGATGTGAATCATCGTAGATCTCACCTTCAGAAAAAGGTACTCCAAAGGTGACAGGCATATCCTGTTTGGGATTTTCACCAATCCAATGTAGCGGTACATTTATATCTCCTTCTTTCAATTTTACAGAATCATCTGATTCTGATACGCTAAAGTTGGTTATCCTACAACGAGACCATGTAGTACGAAATCCGAACCACCCTTCACGCAGCGGCATCGGGTCGTAGTAATCAACGATTAGTTTATCATCTACAAAAAAGCGGTTGCGTCCTGCTGTACTCTCTATCTTAACGTGATACCAATGATTACCTTTAAGCAAATGAGCAGAATCAGTATATTCTCGAAGGATTGCCGGACGATACTCTTTCTGTTCTACCCCTCTACTGTCACCATCATAACGACGAAAACGAGTAGTACTGTTGTAATTACCTCCATATCCAAGATAATACATCTGTAAGGTATAACACCTTAAGAAGATGCCCGATCGCCATGCTGCCTTAGTCCATATATCCTCAGCATTAGGGTCTGAGGCCAACCAAAAGCAGTTCATATCGCTTACCCTATCTCCTTTCATACCTTCATCAACGACCATCACATCGTACTCCACAGTCATACATTCATACAGCTTTTCCTTACGCCAAAGAGTAAGTCCCTTAGGAGATATTATTTCGCAGGTATCACCTCTAAATGACAACTTGTAATCAGGAGACTCTGACTCTACAAACCAATGATCGTGAAAACTGGATTCATCCAATGCTGAAGACATTTTTTCTGTCGGGGTATACGCATAAGAATACAAAGTCGATAGACTTAATAAAAGAGATAAAAAAAGTTTGTTCATGTCTGTCGTAGTATATTTCCTGCAAAGGTACGAAAAAAAATTGAGAGATTTTTTTGTAATACAGAAGAAAAGGTATAACTTTGAAGTCTAGTAATAAACAAAGAAAACAAAGATGACAGAAAAGGAAAAGATGCTGCAGGGTATGACCTATAATGCCATGCATGACCAAGAGTTGTTAGACCTGCGGGCAAAATGTAAGGCATTATGTCAAAAATATAACGGTCTACCTATAAATGATGAGAATGGTCGTAAGTCATTGATGAAGGAAATTTTAGGTAAGACACCCGATAACTTTGAGATAATGCCGACTTTCTGGTGCGATTATGGTTTCAATATAGAGATCGGAGAGGATTTCTTTGCTAATCATGATGTTGTAATACTCGATCCTGCAAAAGTTGTATTTGGCAATAATGTCTTCGTAGGACCGCAATGCGGTTTCCATACGGCATCACATCCTATCGATGCCCAGAAACGTAAAGAAGGATATGAAACAGCCCAACCCATAACCGTTGGTAACGACGTATGGTTTGGTGCCGGTGTTCAGGTGATGCCAGGCGTTACTATCGGAGATAATGTCGTGATAGGCGGTGGCAGCGTAGTGGTAAAGGACATTCCAAGCAACTCAATTGCGGTAGGAAATCCATGCAAAGTAATCCGTTCGTTATAAAAATACCGACATATATGTATTTTTGACACATTTTTTCAAAAAAAACTACCAAAAGATTTGTTTAAAGCAATTTTTTGTGTAAATTTGCAACCGAAAACGCAAAAAAGTTGACTTTATTAAAATTTTATTTATGAACGCAGCAAAAGTTATTGAAAATCTCAAGCAGAGATTTCCTAATGAGCCGGAGTACATCCAGGCAGTGAGTCAGGTTCTCGGAACAATCGAGGAAGAGTACAACAAACACCCAGAGTTTGAGAAAGCAAATCTCATCGAGCGTCTTTGTATTCCTGATCGTCTTATCGAGTTCCGTGTAACATGGGTTGACGATAAAGGTAATGTACAGACCAATATGGGTTACCGTATCCAGCACAACAACGCTATCGGTCCGTACAAAGGTGGTATCCGTTTCCACTCAAGTGTAAACCTGTCAATTTTGAAGTTCCTCGCTTTTGAGCAGACATTCAAAAACTCACTTACAACACTTCCTATGGGTGGTGCAAAAGGTGGCTCAGACTTCTCTCCACGTGGAAAGAGCAATGCTGAAGTTATGCGTTTCTGCCAAGCATTCATGACAGANCTNTATCGTCATATCGGTCCTGATGAGGACGTACCTGCAGGTGATATCGGTGTTGGTGGACGTGAGGTTGGATACATGTTCGGTATGTACAAAAAACTCACACATCAGTTCCAGGGTGTGCTGACAGGTAAAGGTCTTGAGTTCGGTGGTTCACTTATCCGTCCTGAGGCTACAGGATATGGTACAGTATACTTCCTCTGCAACATGCTTAAGACACGTAATATAGATATTAAGGGTAAGACTGTTCTCGTTTCTGGTTCAGGTAACGTTGCACAGTATACAGTAGAGAAACTTATCCAACTCGGTGCNAAACCTGTTACTCTCTCTGACTCTAACGGTTACATCTACGATCCAGATGGTATCGATGCTGAGAAATTGGCATACGTTATGGAGCTGAAGAACGTAGAGCGTGGACGTATCAAAGAATACGCAGAGAAATATGGTGTTAAATATGTAGAGGGTGCTAAACCTTGGTTNGAGAAGGCTGACATCGCTTGTCCTTGTGCTACACAGAACGAGATTAACGAGGANGCNGCTAAGGCTCTTATCGCTAACGGCGTAATAGCTGTAAGTGAGGGTGCTAACATGCCTACTACTCCAGAAGCTACAAAGGTATTCCAGGATGCTAAGATCCTCTACACTCCTGGTAAGGCTTCTAACGCCGGTGGTGTTGCCGTTTCTGGTCTTGAGATGAGTCAGAACTCTGANCGTCTGAAATGGACACGCGAGGAAGTTGACCAGAGACTGAAAGCTATCATGGCTGACATCCACGAGAACTGTGTTAAATANGGTACAGAACCTGATGGTTATATCAACTATGTTAAGGGTGCTAATGTCGCTGGATTCTTGAAGGTGGCTAAGGCAATGATGGCTCAGGGCATCGTATAATGATTAAATGAGAAAAAATTTATTNTTTCTATCTATAGTAATGTTTTGGGCACTCAATATGAGTGCCCATAGCATTTTACGCAAAGACATACGTTCGTTAACGTGTATGGTAGGTGACAACTGGGATCANCTGCCACTNATCCAACTTAACTCTTCCGATGTACTGAATATCAGTTTTGATCAACTGTCACACGATTATCATCAGTATACGTATGAGATACAACATTGTGAAGCTGATTGGACTCCGTCGAGCCAACTNATGGAAAGNGATTTCTTGGTGGGGATAAACGGAAGCATCATCGAAGACTATGAACTATCNATAAACACTAACCATATCTATACTCATTATTCGCTACAGGTTCCAAACTCCAAATGTCGTCTGAGAATGAGTGGCAATTACGAGATGACAATACGCGATGACGATGAAGACAGGACTCCTATCGCCGTAGTNAGATTCTATGTATTAGAAAATGTTGTCACAGTAGGACTTGGCATGACGACAAATACTGATATCGACGTAAACAAGAATCATCAACAAGTAAAACTTAGCATTGATTATTCCNGTCTACAGATCGTTAACCCGTCGGAACAGATATANGTCACGGTACTACAAAATGGTATGAATGGAATAACCGTTGAAAACCCAAAACCTGATGTTATAAAATCGGGNGGTATGCAATTCTTGCACTGTAGACCGCTAATCTTTGAGGCAGGAAACGAATACAGGAAATATGAGGTTCTGTCTGTTTACCATACCAATATGAATACCGAAGAAATCACNTGGAANGGACACGACTGGTATGCNGAACTGGTGCAAGACGTACCANGACCCAACTATATATATGATGAAGATGTGGATGGTTATTTCTACATNAGAAATAGTGACGATACGGAGAATGAGACTACCAGCGAATATCTTTTTGTCGATTATAATCTTAAGTCACCCTACTATCCGGGGTATAAAGTATATGTAAACGGTGCATGGACGAACAACGACCAGGATGAATATCTCATGGAATACAACGANCTCTCGGGTACCTACCATGCATCCATATTGCAGAAATTCGGATATTATAACTATAGGTATGTCATGNTTCCTGAAGATGGTGGCAAGACCGTTCTTTTACCATCTCAAGGTTCTTTCTTCCAAACGCAGAATTCATACGAAGCACTCGTTTATTACAAGGAAATCGGAGGCAGAACATACCGTCTTGTAGGATTCGCCGGTCTATATTAAACTNGTTTCNCTNTATCTCTTCTTTAAATGTTTATANACGTAGATAATCGCAGGTACCAAGAATAAGTCTGCCATAAACCATGCTATAGGGTCTCCATAACAAACGCCGAGGAATGCCAACGAGGGGACCANCCACACACTGACACCTGCTCNCGCTATCATNTCCATAACACCCGACATCATAGACATGTTACTATANCCCATTCCNTGNATACTGTATCGGAAGACCACAAGTAAGCATAACAGAGGGAAAGCGACACAGTTGATACGCATATAAAGNGCTCCATAACTGATNATAGTGGNNCTGTTGGCATCGCTTGAATCGACAAACAGGTTTATCATCTGTTCTGCAAAAGGTAATATCAACACGGCTGTTATTACAAAGAAGCACATGGCTATCTTTATTGAAGAATACAGTCCCTTCTTNACACGCTCCATATCCTTGGCACCAACACACTGTCCNCAGTATGTCGCCATAGCTACACCGATGTTTTCAAATACTGTGGTAAAGAAGTATTTTACGCGCAGAGATGCGGTGAAAGCTGCCACACAGACCGTACCCAAGGCATTATTGGCACTCTGAAGCATTATAGAGCCGATAGCTGTTATAGAGAACTGCAACCCCATCGGAATACCGTTGTTTAATAGCTTTGCAACCCGTAACTCACTGTATTTTCGTTCGTTACCACGAGGTACCAAGATCTGCATATTTATCATTATGTATATGAAACAGAGTATGGCTGCGACAAACTGAGATGTCATAGTAGCGATACCAACACCCTCAACTCCCATATTAAGATAAATGATTAACACAAAATCAAGGATAATATTGAGTACAGACGCTATTATCAATATCAAAAACGGTTGTTTACTGTTTCCCAAGGCCCGTATAAAACCTGCGAGCAGATTATAGGCGATTGTAAAAGGTATTGTAAGGAATTGAAGATACAGGAAGATATATGCGTCATCGAAAATTCTCGATGGAGTGTTGATGATGTGTAAAATCTTTGCTGTATACCAAGAACATATTGCCGTAAGTACCACTGCCAGTACAAGGGATATACGTATGGAATCTGCCACATATCCTCTCATCCTACTATATTTCTTGGCACCGAAGGCCTGTGCTACAGGTATCGCGAAACCGGCGCAGGCACCATTGCAGAAGCCCATGATAAGAAAGCTTATCGATGAAGAAGCTCCTACTGCCGCTAATGGTTGCACGCCTAAGTAACGTCCAACGATTACAGCATCTATTATCAGGTACATCTGCTGGAGAATATACCCTAAAGCAAGAGGTACTGCAAACCGTAATATATTTCGCGTCGGAGAACCGACCGTCATGTCATGAATAGCACTCATTCTTTTTTACCCTTTGACAAATCTTTTACCCAATTCAAGAAATCCCCCATCCAATGAGATGTCTCCTCTGTAAAACGTTTATGGTTATAACCAAAACCATGTCCACCAACATGATATTTTATGTATTTATGGGGTACATGAGATGCTGTAAGCGCAGAATCCATCAACAGACTATTGTGGTAATCCACTACAACATCATCATCACAATGAACCAAGAAAACGGGACAATCTATTCTGTCAGCATGAAGCTCCATCGACAGCGAATCTCTCATTATGCTATTATATAATTTGCTATCACCTAATGCCCCTCTCCTACTACGTTTGTGCGTGTATGGAGATGACATGGAGACAACAGGATAGACGCTTGCCACGAAATCCGGTCTTCGTTCTGTTGCAGAGGAAACGGATGTTGTAAACGAATCTCTGTATGACTCTGCCGATAATAAAGCGAGGTGTCCCCCAGCCGAAAAGCCTATCACTCCGATACGCTCCGGAGAAATACCATATTCACCGCGTCGAATCTTAACGATTGCGTCTTGAATATCTGTTAACATATCGGGATAACGATGTCCTCTAAATATTAATCTCGAATGAGTAAGAAAATCAAAGGCCGATGCCACGCTGTAATCCAACACAAAAGCAGTAATGCCACTGNCTGAAAGAGCACTGGCAACACTATCGCCCTCTGACGCGAAATCATGCCAAAAGTAACTTCCTCCGGGACAAACTATCACAGCGGTGCCAGTGGGTTTCTCTGGTATAAACACTTTCAATTTTTCTCTGCTATTAGCAATTAGTGAGGTTATTGAAAACAGAAACAATATTATATATCGTATAAACATCATTATGCCTTATTTATCTTTTCTAGTACGACATTATGTCCGACAATAGCTTCCGAAGTCATGATAGCCGTCAACGGCACACCACATATTCCATGCAGATTTACATTTTGACCTGTTAAAAACAGATTTTTTACCTTCGTGGCGACAGTTACTTGCGAAGCCATAATATCATTACTGTCTTTACGGATACCATATAAGGATCCATCCCGTGTGTTATAATAGTCACGTATGGTAAGCGGACTCGATGTGTATATATCACTTATACATGATCTTATCTGTGGATGACATACACTTATCTTGTCAAGTATACGATCTTTCATCTCATCCTTCCATTCAATATATTCCTTCGGTCGTTTACCCATAACAGAATCTTTCCATTTGTCCACAGCGCTAAATGGCATCGGGCAGTTTATTATGAGTCTTGAGGCGTATGCCCCCTGATTCTCATCCTCCGGAGTAACATACATCAAACCACGAGGCCAATCGGAACTGTATGAATTATAGTCCCAAACCATACCATAATCATCTTGGATATAACAGGTATGATTGATATATGGAAAAGTATCTTTCTTCAGTATTATGTATAGTGAAAAAGAGGAGAACGTGGAAGGCAGACCTTCTATCCTGTCTCTATATGATTTTGGGAAGGAACCGGAATCACATATCTTGAATAAATGATAAGGATGTATATCACTAACATAATAGTCTGCTTTATACAGACACCCATCTTTCGTTTCCACAAATAATACCTGCTTATTCTCTGTAGCTACTCGTACAACCTCTTTGTCTGTAAGGACCTGACCGCCACTTTCAACAATAACATCTTTCAGAGCATCAGCCATCTGTTGACTATCACCTACAAAATGACTGGAACCACTTATGTATAGAACGTTTATTACAGCATGTATATATGCAGGACTATGACCGGCCATACCCCCATACATCGGGTTCATATAACCCAACATATCACGTAGTTTTGAATCCTGTATATACTTTGCAATCAACTCATCTGCTGGTAAAAAAAATTCTTCACTATATTGTTTGAATAGTTCCTTCGTTTCACGCAAACAGAACAAGTCTACCTCGTTTGCAATGTTATATAGCTGATTAACGTATGCACGTATACCCTCTTTTTCATGAGGAAACAATTTCGAAAAATAATTTATAAATGCGTCTTTTCCTTCGGGTACTTTTATCTCCGTCTTGTCTGACAGATATGTTATAGAATCGATACAATCGTGGTCATTATCNTGNATTGNCATTTTATCGGATATTCCCAGATACTTACATATCCTATAAACATTACCGNCTTCACGCAATCCACCAAGTATGTGCATACCTGTGTCAAAGAACGTACCACGTCGAGAGAACGACTGTAGTCCCCCACCTATAGTANGNTTNTTTTCTAATANCTGTACCTTACATCCTTCCTTNGCNAGAATNGCNCCTGTGAAAAGACCACCAAGCCCTCCGCCTATNACNATTACATGTTTATCCATTATAAAGACATATCCTTAAACAATCTCTCACTNCCTATCAACTCNCCGCAGGTTACAATAGAACCTACCGTAACACCCAAAATNCCATGAGAATTTATATTTTGTCCTGTAAGTAACACATTGGGTATCTTAGTACGGTGATGNACTCTACATGCCGANCCTAATGTTATATCTCTCGCAACACCATACATCGCACCGTCTTCCGTTCCTGTATAATTAAGATACGTAAGAGGAGTTGAGGTATAGTATTCCGCTATACAATCTCTAATATTTGGAAATTCCTTAGCCAACACGTCCAACAAACGTTCTGCGTGTCTTCTCTTAAACTCTTCGTAGTCTTCACCGCGTCGTCCTACCGTCGTACCCTTCCATTTCTCGACATCACTCATACGCATATAGGTAATAAGCACTCCACTATGTGCCCATTTCTGTTGCATATCATCACAAAGGTGCATATAAAGATATCCCATAGGATATGCATTCTTATCATCAGAGCCTTTATCCAGTGACGTATATTTTTCACAATTCCACGGTGAACTATTGACATAACCATAAAAATTATGATTCATATACTTTACTGTATTCTCTTTAAAATGCAGATACATGGTAAAACATCCTATCGTCTCCGGTAGATTAGAGATTCGTTTTCTATAAGCAGAGCGAAGCAACGGTGTATCGGTAAGTTCTATCAGTCGTTTAGGGTGCATTGCTCCTATAATATAGTCAGCAGAAAAATGTTCTCCGTCTGAAGTCAGCACACCTGTAGCCTTTGTATCGTCAACAAGTATTTTAACGACCTTTTTCCTTTTCTGAACACGTCCTCCCAAAGACTCTATAATCTCTTTTAATCTTTCTGCAATTAGGCCACTGCCTCCTACTACCCTAAAAGCACTCTGATTATAAAAATCCTGTATAAACGCGTGGGTAGAGAACGGTGTCTTTGATTTCTCTGCCGCATATAACGAGCTATTACCCATCAAGACATTCTTCAGCATCTCGTCTTCGAAAATACTATCCAAGACTTCATCGATGCTCGTCAACTGATATTTGATATCGAGCATTGACTCATCCTCCGTATTCCTAAGACTATGTAGACGTGATGCATTGGCAACATGCTCTATCAAATCATAATAACGTTGCAGATTTTCCCTCTCTTTCGGGAAATATTCTGCAAGAGAATCAATAAAAGGTTCACGTCCATTAGCATACTTAAAATGGTTTCCTGCCAACGATATTTCCTCATAGCCCTGAGTATCCAGACGGCGCAGAGGTATATCAGACAATCCTAAGTAATTCATTATCTGATACATCGTCTGTCCCTTATCGGCACTACCGATAAAATGCATTCCCGTCTCAAATGTGGCACCATTACGAGTGAAACACTGCAAACATCCTCCTATATTGTTACTTTGTTCCAGTACCGTCACATCATAACCGTTCTTGAGCAACATCACTGCACAAGAAAGACCGCCAAAGCCGCTACCTATTATGATGCACTTCTTAGACATTCTCACCCTTTCTTAAAACGGTCATGTTGGATGGAAGATTAGACATGTTTTTCAGTAGAAGATAATCATCCTCATCGTATGGAATCGCTACAACTTCTGTCTGTCTATGACATAATGCGTACAACATCGGAAGTTCTCCTTGTCCACAGTCTTCAAAGATTCTCTTACTACTTTCAGTCTCAGCATCCACGATATCAGAATAATTATGATTATTCTTCATGTTTCGTACATATCGACGTTCCGTACCTACACCCTTATAAATATATTGGTGTCGTAGATACCACTGCATATAATCACTCGTCTCAAGTTCGTCGCACAACTCTGCATAATGTTTGACATAAAATTTGTGGAAGGCTTTTCTACGTTGATGATCAGAACCGGCAAAAGCCTCATCGTCCATTCCAATCCTCTTCTGAACCTCGATATCTATTGTACCCTCGTTGAGCATAAAATCCACCTTAGGCAGCACATGTCCTGTGCCATGTAGGAATATAGGTACAATATCTGCATTCAACTGCTCTGCCATATAAAAGGCTCCCTTATGGAATCTGTGTACCTTAAAGTCTGTACACCTCGTGCCCTCAGGGAATACNGCAATAGAAAAGCCCTGATTATATAGGTCACGTATCTTAGACATATTGGTCTCTACCCCATCCGTAACGGGTATAAATTCCGATTTCCGAACTATATAACCGTAGAANGGACTATTCCAGACCCAATTATTCGTNAGGAATATCACTTTCGGCGACAATATCAACAAACATAACAGGTCTAAGTGAGACTGATGGTTGCATATAATGATTGATGGTTTATCGAAATTCTCGTTCGTACTGTTTCTAATACGATATTTCACTCCNGGCATAAGATTCAGGGAATATCTTGTCCACTTAGATAAATATCCATGAAACTTCAGTTTATTTTCCAGTGTATTGCTTTTAAACTTGAAATAGAAGAACGTGAAAACGTTAAATACGAGCATCAAAAGCAGGAAGGCTGTGAATGAATATATCGTCACAAACAGTCGTTTCAATGTTATAGGAACAAGTCTTGGTTTATCCTTCTTACGGGTCATCCAACGGAATACTATAGGAGGCAGATAATTAGCCATAAGCACTACGGCAAACATTCCGATGATNGTTACCTGGGCCAAAGATTTCAATGCGGGATGTTTTGCAAAAATCAANGTACCGATACCNACAAACATNATCAGNGCCGACAGAGCAACGCTNCGTTTGTATGATGCCAGTTGCTTACGACCTNTNGCATATTCTTCGATAAGACCCTCTGTGATAAATATCGTATAATCATCTCCCTGACCGAAAATAAATGTGGCAAGAATTACATTGACAATATTAAACTGTATGTTTGTCAGATTCATTAATCCTAAAATCCACAACCACGCAACAGCCAAAGGCAAGAATGATAATAAACTCAGTTCCAATCTACCAAAGGATATGCATAGGAAGAAGAACACAACAAATCCACAGACAAATCCGATATAATTGAAACTGTCATTTAAGTATNCTTACCAATGAGTTACTTATATCTCTCGTATTAAAGACAAAGTTGCTATCATCACTGTTAACACTCGCACGTATCTGTTCCTCATCTCCTTCCAAATACGAGACTATCGATACAGAACCTGTATCCTTTACGACATAACCATTACTTAGTACATCGGTAACAGGTTTAAAATAATCTGTAGACTGTGGTGTAAAATCCTTAGAGAAAAGAGCTTCAAAACCACTGAACGCGTCGGTTGCGAAATCCTCTTTCCCNGCCTCAGCATACAACTGACTCAACAGATCCTTATGCTTNGACTTCANGGNGTTCCACATCTCCAGTCTTTGTTGCTGTTTTTCTTTGGAAGGAATAAAATCTATTATCCCTGTCTTCGTTATCACTGTTGGCAGATTGTCTATTATTTCATTATGTCTGGATATNGCCTCATCCATATCCTTCCCTTCTGAAACAGCNTACATACACGATGATGTCTTTGANGACATGNCNTCCATCATACGTTGCTGNTCTGNCGACATGTAATTNATGTGCTGCAGNTTNGAATCAAANGANGTACCAAGACTATAATAACCGAAAAANAATGTNAGNACNNTNACTATAGTCATGAACCATCGCCTTTGGTGCTTATTCTCGATATTCAAAAAATCAACATGTACATTGGTATGTGTAACCTTACTTTTATGCGTNTTAACATATAAAGGCAAAAATACCAACACAAATAATATCGTGCCTATAAGCATTAAGGAACCAAAAGCTCCTAAGTCACGCATNGCCTGTGCATCGAGCCACACAAGACACAAAAACGCTGCTACCGTAGTNATATTACCGATAAGCAANGGNGTAACCATGTCACGTAATGTCTGTCTGTTATCNCCCGTCTCCATCANNTGGTCGAGATAATGTAACGGATAATTGACGCATATTCCTATTATCACACTGCCAATACCCAACACGATCATAGAGACGCTATCGCGGAACAGATATAGCCCAACAAGTGCAAATAACCAACCGATGATTATGGATACTGCAATCCACAGTATATCCGACAGTCTACGATAATGCAGGAATAACAATAGCAGAATCACCACGACAGCGATAGATACCGCAATTACACTGTCAGATTTTATTCTGTTGGCATTAGTTACAGATATTATCGACGAACCTATTGGTACTATCTGTACATTCGGATGTTGAGCCATCGTAGCATCNGCCACTCCATTNAGGACTGCAGACANATCCGCNTTNTTATTGGATTCCTGCGCTCCGTAAGGTGACTGGAAATACATTAACGACACTTTTCCATCCTCTGTAAAGATATGATCGTCAATAATTTTGAATGTACCCCGATTAAGTTTGCTCAATCGTTGTAATGTCACGGAAAACAGATTCAGAGGATCTCTTTCTATCATCTGCGCTGTCAACGAGGTGGGCATCATCAACATCTCCTTATCCTTCACCAAAGAAGAATGTATATAACCTGGTTCTGAGAGAAGCGAGTCTATATGCCTATAATCATCCGAGCACAAGAAATACGGGATGTTCTGATAGATGAANTNCAACAGTTCCATGGCGTTGTCGTCATCCATCNTCGCCGTTATCTCGGGTATGACATGCGATGTATCTTTGTCTGCAAGAATATCCTGGAAATCATCCATTACAGGTATCAGAGAATCTGAAGGCAATACCGTTGAGGTATCCTTCGANGTGAACATTATAGCCACACGCTTCTGAGCCGTAATATCCTGATATATCTTTTGATACTTCCCTTGCATAGAGTCCTGTGGCAAAAACTTGGAGATATCTTCCTCNTANTTCATNTGTGANAAGACGAAGCATCCCAATAATACAAATAGCATCAATATCATTGATGCCAACCACTTATGCCTTACAAGGTAGGTGTATATATTATCGAAAAATCTTACCATATATCTATTTACTTCTCCTGTTCAGGAACCGTCTTGGCAANCCATAAAACAGTGCCGTCAACGTAAGTCCCACGTTAAGTATGCTTATTCTTACAAAATCNGCTACAGGACGGAAATGACTCACTCTTTCTTCCTTTGGAGGATAGAAGACCCTCACTTTAACAGGGATAATATCNACCCCTCGCCATGCCGACATAACCAGTAACTCCAACTCTGCTTCATATCGAGAGGTAAGAGGCCAATTACGTGATATTTTCAGCAATGGATAAAGTCGGTAACCCGTCTGTGTATCAGGAAGATGAATACCTGTCTGAACAAAGAACCAGAAATTCGAAAATTTATTGGCAAAGGTATTCTTTGAAGGCATATTGTCTTCATTGAGATTTCTGGAACCNATTATCAGTGAATCTTTATTCTCTACAAAAGTCTCTATAAAAACAGGCAGATCCTCGGGATAATGCTGTCCGTCACTATCTATTGTTATAGCATAGTCATATCCCATCTTTATAGCTTTCAGAAAACCTTCTTTCAGGGCTTTCCCTTTGCCCTTGTTTGAAGNGTTACTGATTATTTCAATATTATCAACACCGGAGTCTTTGATACGTTGTACGGTATTATCCGTNCAACCGTCATCAACGAGGATAATATTATCCGTGTATTTTAATATACGATTTATAACATCAACAACGGTATCACCGTTATTGTATGTTGGAACAACGACGCATATTCGGTTGTCATCCATAATTTTCTTAACNTCCTGCGTCTGCATATAGTCTTAGTTTTTGTTTAATCTTATAAACTCCAGGGAATACTTCGTGAGAACGCTGTTTGCAGTATCATCACTACATATCATCCCCTTCACTTTTATCTTGTCATCAACATTCTGAAGGTCTGATATCGCAACCTTTATCAGAGGTGTATTATCCGGTTCTATCACACCCACAAACTTAATGTTTATCACCTTATACAAATCCAGTTTTTCGCCGCTCATCATACCCATCAACTCACCTATTATCTGGGTGATACATATTCCAGGTGTTACAGGATGTCCAGGAAAATGTGCTCTATAAATATAATGATCGGGATTCAGTTTAAGATGCCATTCTTTGTCAGAATGTTGCAGTATCTCATACATCTCGTTGCGTAGGGTCACCATAACTACTTCGTTTTCATGTTAGAAAATAATATTGTCGTAGTATCACCGTTAACCGATGATATGACAACCTTATTCACCATATATGACTGTTTATCAAAAGACATCTGCATCTTTTTCAATACCTTCTTGATTCTCGATTTCTTAGGTAACATATCTGCAACATATTCACTGCCTGATTTATACAGAGAGATATCAAAATTCTTNGTNTCGTTTAATCCTTTTCCGTTCATACTGCTTGACAGGAANGACGATAAACCTTGGAACATNGCTGTGCTNGGCACATCCTCTCTCTTCTTTCCTTTTCCTTGAGATACAGATATCNTATCGCCTTTCATCTCAAAGCTATAGAAATAAGGCGTCTTATATTCCCATTTCATATAATCATTAGCAACCGAATACACCAAGATGCCCTTTGAAATCATTTCGCTATTGAGCAATTTTGTTTTCTTCTTCTGCGTAAAATCAGCTTCTATTGCCTTTATCTTATTCTGTTTCTCACTTATTTTGCTTATAGTAGCTTTTGNCTCACTTGCCGTCATCTTCGTCATAGTCTGAGACACCATGACGTTGACTAACAATGAGAAAAATATACAAGTAAATAATTTTTTCATATCACTATCATCATTTCATTGCCACAAAGAAACAACCTATCATTATCATTAGTACTCCAAACCACCTAACCATAGGTATTTGTTCATGAAACACTAACATAGCGGCAAACATGCCAAAGACATAACTAAGCGAAATCATGGGATAAGCCATGGAAAAAGGAAAGTTCTTGACGATATAAAACCATAAAAACGTTGCCAATGCATAACATATTCCACAAAACAGAAACCACCAGTTTGTCAACTGTTTCGAGAAAAACTGCCACGACCACGAAAATGTGCCCATATTAGAGAGTGCCAGTTTTAGCATAACCTGACCCGACGCTAGCAATATGCTCTGTACTATGGAAATAGCTATAAGTCTCATACCTTCTTAACCAGTTTCGATAATATACTATCAACACTCACCGATTCACCCGTACCGTTTTCATTCGATAATACTATCGCCTTTACATTTTTCGAAGATGGTAACGAGCTACTCTCGTCCATCCATTCTCTCCAATTATCGGGTAACATATCCGACACAAGAACCAAAGCATTTGAAATGACGCCTTTTTGCAACTGCATACACGCATCCAACAATGCCCAATTCTCAGAATCCTGCAGGTGAGAGTAAGTAATATTATATCCGTGACATTTTGTTTCTATAGCCACAGTGGAACCGATGGTATTGTGAGTAGACTGCATAAAAGCGGTAGGACTCATTTCCTCTTCACCGTTTTCCAGCATCTCTTTTAGGAATTTATCCGTATTCCCCATACATCCATACGCCGTGGCGGCAAAAATAGCATCAGGACATTGTATACCAGCTATGCGAAGCGCCTCAAACGACACTGCCAACGATGCCTTCAACATCTTATCCATCCTGCGACTACGAAGAGGACTGATATATTGTGCTAAATCAATAGATGAGAAGTCATCCACCGTACAGACCACATTCACTTTACGAGGTCCTGCTACACAAGCTTTCTGATTTCCTCCTAATCGAGAGAAGATCAAAGAACTGTCATTACCCCCAAATCCGAATGCGTTGGAAAGGATATTTGTTATTTGAGTCGATTCTGTATGCTTAACGGGCGTAAACGTTTCGTCTAATGATTCTTCCAAATTAAGATTAGCGGGTATAAAACCATGTTGCAATGCCAACAAACAGATAACAGCCTCTATACTACCCGAAGCACTTGTGGTATGTCCCGTAAAAGATTTCGTCGATGACACCTTTGGCAATGATTCTCCAAACACACGCNTTATCGCATTTACCTCCGATGCATCGTTATTCTGCGTAGCCGTACCATGAGCGTTTATGTATTGGATATCCCTCGGTTGCATATCCGCTTTTCTCAAGGCATCAGACATCGCAAGATACGCACCCTCTCCGTTTTCCGAGGTGGCCGTCTGATGAAAAGCATCACAACGATTTCCCCATCCTCTTAAGAATCCCATGGGTTTAGCGTTACGTTTCTTTGCGTGTTCCTCCGATTCCAATACGATAAAAGCTGCGCCCTCACCTAGATTCAGACCATTACGATTCTTGTCAAAAGGTTTACAAGGTGCATGGTCTAATATCATCAGGGAGTTAAAGCCATTTAGATGATATTTGCTTAGCGATTCCGATCCACCCACCACAGCGACGTCTATCAACCCATGCTCTATCATCCTGGCACCCAAGATGATGCTATTGGCGGCAGCCGAACAAGCCGTAGATGTAGTTGATACGAAATCGAATAATCCCGAGAAATATTCCGCCATGGCATCGGTGCTACTACCACAAAAATGTACATTCAAGTAACCGGAATCATAGTTAGGATAGTATCTCTCCGTCTGATCCATGCCTCCTACCGTAGTACCGGAAATAAGCGCTACTTTGTCACCATCCATAAACTTACCCGCGTCGTTCAAAGCCTCCTTGATAGCGATGATTCCCATCANNGATGTTCTACTTATCAGACTGTCTTTTATNCCCAATTNGTCGCACATCTCNNNGTTCGTCATCTTCACTTCACCGACGGGCAGTTCACGATGAACNCTGTCGAGNATCTTCATTTCGTCTATNCCCGACCGTTCTTCTAGCAACGCATTAAGAGTCTGTTGCTTATTCTTCCCTATAGCAGAAATTATGCCTGCGCCTGTTACGGCTATCATTTTGTCCTGTTCTTATCTACGTATTCAGCCAGGACTTTGACCGATTTGAATATCTCCTTTCCTAACTTAGGATCTTTTATCTTCACTCCATACTTCTTCTCCATAAGGACAATCAGTTCAAGTGCATCGATAGAATCCAGTCCTAATCCGCTACCAAAAAGTGCATCATCATCTCCTATATCATCTACCGACACTTCTTCTAAATTGAGTGCTTTTATTATTTCTTCCTTTAATTCTCTTATTAATTCTTCCATTTTCTTAGTTTTACTTAGTTTAATAGGGTACAAAGGTAATACAAAATAACGATTTTACAAAAAAAGTGCGGAAAAATCCCGCACTTTTCTTTTTATCAAGCAGAAACGATTTATGCTATTTGGGCAAGTTAAATGCCTTTGTCATCTCCTGCATCTGTTCATCGCTCATACCTTCAGGCTCTGAACCCATATTCTTTGCGGCAATATATATGAGTGCGCTCTTGTTAAGCACATCCACCTGGTCGAAAGCTGCCATGATATCGGTATCTATGGCAAAAACCCCGTGTTTCTCCCACATTGCGACATCGTAATCATCCAACTGCTTTACAGTTTCCTCTGCTAGTTTCACGCTACTCGGCAATTCGTATGGGATAATACCTAATCCTTTAGGACAGAAAGCCTTTGTTTCAGGTATCATGCTCCAAAGAATCTTTGTCAACACATCCTTGCCCAAGAATTTACGTATGTGTGTCATCGCAACCAGTTCGATGGGATGTGTATGCAACGAAGCACGATAAGGTGAGCCTTTCTCCAGAAGATGATCATGCACCATGAGATGTGACGGTAATTCTGATGTAGGAGCAACAGGATTGTCTGCTATTATTACATACGAAGCACAATCGTCAAGAATACGTATTATACTACCATTATCCATTGGCCATCGCGCAAGGTCACGCATCCTCTTCTGTGTTCCCTTACAGAAGAAATAGCAACCTTTAAGATGAGGCAGTGTACAACCAATCTGACGAACATCACTGATTGCAGGCATGTTGCGGATTTCATCATCCACCTGCTCTGTGATATTCACGGTTATATTTCCACCATTTCTCTCTGCCCATCCTTTCTGCCAGAGGTATCCTGCCACCTCCGCGATTTTGTCGACCTCTGCCTTCAACGCAGGACGACCTTCCAAAATACTTTTCATATCTACATTTTAATTTTTATATCAGTTGCGGCAAGAATGTCGAAACAACTAGTACCACCAGACCTAATACGAGAACGGCGATAGTTTGTTTGCTACAACCTTTCCATTCCTTTAGTATTATACCCCACACATTAGAGAATGTGACGTTCAGAGCCATGAGTATGCAGAACGAAAGAACGTACATCGTAGAGTCAGGATCGCCAAGGAATCTCTTTCCTAGCGACAATCCGAAGAACTGACTATACCACAACGCACCTGCTAAAGCACAGAAAATAAGGTTGTTACCCCATACCGAGCTCTTAGCATAATCGCCCCACGTACCATTCTTTTGATTCTGATAGAAGCAATATATAGCGTTTGTAACAAAACCACCAAGAGTAACTAAGAATGTGGCGGGCAGAGTCTTGAACATCTCTGGAGATTCGGCAAAACAGATATTCTCACCGAAAGAGAGTCCNACATTGAAACATCCGCTCATAAATCCTGCCAACAAAGCTATAGCCATTCCCTTGGGGAAATTAAAGTCCTTAACAGCAGCCTTCTTCTCCTCTTCCGACAAAGAATTAGATTTCATGGCTCCTGCCACGCCNATAATCGCTATACCTATGAGTGTCACNATAACTCCTATTATCACCGACCATGTGAGCTTNTCCAAATGTCCCTGATCAGGATAAATAGCATGAAGCATCAATGGACCGAGGATAGTACCTAGTCCTGCACAGGTACCCAAGGCTATCGACTGNCCNAGCGCTACACCAAGGTAACGCATAGACAAACCGAATGTCAGTCCACCGACACCCCAGAGCACACCGAACAGTATCGTCATNCCTATGTTAAAGGAATTCTCCGAGGNAAACAGTTCCGTCAGAGAATATCCTTCGGGAACAGCCAATAATGCTCCGAGGAAAGGNAGGATGAGCCAAGCGAAAACGCCCTGGATAATCCAGTAACTCTCCCAGCTCCAGTCTTTTATCTTNTTGATAGGAACATAACAGCTCGACTGNCAGAAAGCTCCTATAGCAATNATCAATAATCCTATAACNACTTCCATCTATTATCTCTTTGAAAGAACGTCTTTCTCATATTTCTGAATCTCAGAGATATAGTCTTCTCCTACCGGTACGTTGTTCTTCAGATTGAAATAATCAAATACAGCGCCCATAGGCATACTCTTAGCCTCCTCGAGAAGAGCCAAACGCTCGAAATACTGTTCGTTATCCTCGTATTCNCGAAGTTTCTGCAGTGGTTCGAGTAGAGCTGACAGAATACATTTCTGCGTCGCGCGTGTTCCTACTATATATGCACCGATACGGTTGATAGAAGCATCAAAGTANTCGAGACCTACGTGAGCACGATCGAGAGCATCGGCACGAATAAGTTCCTTNAAGAGGTCNAGAGTCTGGTCGTTCATTATTGTTACATGGTCTGAATCCCAACGTACAGGACGACTTACGTGCAACATCAGTTCTGGAACGAACAACAGAAGTGANGCAACCATGTCGCTCACNTTCTCTGTCTGCTCATAGTGACCTGTATCAAGTGTGTACATAACCTTGCGACTTGCGCAGTAACCTGCATAGAAGTCATGACTGCCGACAGTGTAACTCTCAAGACCNATACCNAAGAGTTTTAGCNTCNACNCAAGANTTCATGTTTGGAAGTTTCTCAGACAGAATATCATCCAGAGAAGCCGCCAAGATCTCACGATAACGTTTGCGNTCTACAGTNAGATCCTTACTTCCGTCATGAACCCAGATGTTCATTATACAAGGGTCATTCTGTGCCTTACCCATGGCATCAGCNATCCTGCGGCAACGTTTTGTATGTTCAATCCAGAAATCACGGATACCTTTATCAGGATTAGAAAGTGTCAGATTACCNCTCTTCGGNTGTGANAAAGANGTAGAATTNAAATCGAGTTTCAGATTCTGCTCCTTAGCCCANTCTATCCAACCCTGGAAATGTTTAACCTCTACCTGGTCTCTGTCAACCAGCTGACCACCGAACTCACCGTATATCTCATGCAAGTTCAGACGATGGTTTCCTGCTAAGAGAGTCTTTACGTATGCTATATCCTGACGCACCTCATCTACGGAACGTGCTCTACCAGGATAGTTTCCCGTAGTCTGAATACCACCNGAAGCAGCNTCTCCACGCTCAAAACCNACCACATCATCGGTCTGCCANCAGTGCAGTGAGATAGGTACACGTTCCAACTGTTCTATAGCCTTGTCTGTATCAACACCAATGGCTGCGTAGCGCTCNTTAGCTACCTCGTAAGCCTGTTTAATCAATTGTTCTTTCATAAATTTTAAGTTTTAATTTTTATTTTAGTATAACTATAATTCTATTTCGATGTAATTTTGAGGAACTTCTCGTATGCCTCATCCCAAATTTCNTTNTCCTGAGGTTCNAATTTCTTTAATTCCAGACTNGCAGCGATTATTNTTCGCATATCCCAGATATCGNTAACATCACCGNTNGCCTTTGCCTGCATCATAATATTTCCTAAGGCCGTTCCCTCTTGAGGACCTGCNAGCACGGTAACNCCGCAGCTATTGGCTGTAAACTGATCCAAAAATTCATTTTTGCAACCGCCACCTATTATATGTAATACNTCTATNGGGAAATCNGCCATCTCTTTCAGNTAACCGAATACCTGACGATAACGCAATGCCAAAGAATCGAATATACANNGACATATCTGTGCATAACCTTCTGGAACAGGTTGATTAGTCTTACTGCAATACGATTGTATGGCCTCAACCATGGAAGAAGGATTTGCGAATACCGCATCATCAGGATTTATAATACTTCTAAAAGCCTCTTCTTTCATTGCCTCNGNCTGAAGAACNNTATGTTCCTTGGGAGCATCCTTCCATTCCTTGCGACAACGCTCATAAAGCCACATACCACAGATATTCTTCAGGAAACGGGTAGTTCCATCTATACCGCCNTCATTTGTNAAGTTACGNTCATAACTNAGNTTNCTTATTATAGCATCATTAGTCTCTATACCCATNAGACTCCACGTNCCACTGCTAAGATAAGCAAAGTTCTTATCTTTTGCCGGCACTGCAGCCACTGCACTACCCGTGTCATGACCAGCAACAGCAATAACGGGTACAGCGCCAAGTCCCGTCATTTTCTGTANTTCTTCTGTCAAGTGTCCGATAACCGTTCCTGGATTTACCATTTCTCCGAAATTGGCGCGTGTNAGTCCTACGCTTGCCAACAGACTCTCATCCAGTTGTTTTGTACGCGGATCCAAGATCTGAGATGTAGAGGCAATGGTATATTCGCACACCATATTACCTGTGAGCATCCACGACAGAGCATCTGGGACAAACAGTATCTTGTCAGCGTTCTCCAATGCAGANTTNTTNGCNTTACGCATNGCNTACAGTTGGAACAGAGAGTTGAAATTCATGAACTGTATACCTGTAATATTGTACACATCCTCTTTTTTNACCTTCTCNTCGAAGTATTTTTCCATCATACCCTCTGTATGAGGATCACGNTANCAAAGAGGGTTACGCAATATTGCACCGTCCTTTCCGATACATACGAAATCAACTCCCCATGTGTCGATACCGATACTTGTNAGCTCNATCTTTTTATCTGCTACGACCTTAAGACCTTTTATTATTTCGTTGTATAGNGCNTAAATATCCCAGTAGAAATGTCCGCCAGTCTGAATTATGTTATTATCGAAGCGTGTCTGCTCCTCGAGTACTATTTTTCCATCTGCCAGAGTTCCCAAAATAGTACGTCCGCTNGTAGCGCCCAAGTCTACCGAAAAGAAATATTTTTTTTGCATAGTAATAATTAATAAATAGGTTTTACCTGTAATCAGACGCAAATTTAGTACTTTAAAAGCAAATACCACTAATACTATTATTCAAAAAAATATAAAAATGTACAAATTTCAACGAGTGAACGTTTTTTACAATTTGCGTACAGTTCCACCTTTAATATTATATAAAATAGACATAATTTTGCATCGCGAATTTAAACAAAAATAAAAATATTTTAAACTAAAACCAAAAATCAAAAGCGTATGGCAAAAAAGAGATTTATGACGAATCGCGGATTTGTGTCTATGTTTATGACTGCCACGATGCTTGCCTGTTGCCCGGTAATGGGACTCAGTCCGATGACGGCTNCTTCTGCTACTGCGGCACAGAGTCAGAGCATTCGAGGTGTGGTTGTTGACGAAAATGGCGAATCCGTAATTGGAGCGAGTGTTACTGTAGTGGGAAAGAACGCCTCTACTGGTACTATCACCGACTTCGATGGTGTTTTCGTGCTTAAGGTTAGTCCTGGCACGCAGTTGAAAATTACTTACGTTGGTTATGACGACGTTATNGTNGAAGCTAANGACGGCATGAAAGTTACTATGAAGGAAAATAGTACNATGCTGGCAGGCGTAGAAGTCGTAGCTTACGGTGTACAGAAAAAGGTTACTGTAACGGGTGCCCTCTCCAGTGTAAAGGGAGAAGACTTGGTTCGTACCCCTGTAAGTAACGTAACACAAGTGTTAGGAGGTCAGATGACTGGTATCACTACCGTTCAGTATAGTGGTGAACCTGGTGAGGACGCAGCAACGGTATATGTACGTGGTCAGGCCACGTTTAACGGTTCTGAACCTTTGGTACAGGTGGATGGTGTGGAACGTAGTATGAGCGATATCGACCCTGAGGAAATCGAGAGTATCACAGTACTGAAAGATGCGTCTGCCACAGCCGTATTCGGTGTACGTGGTGCAAATGGTGTAATCCTTATCACTACGAAACGAGGAAAAGAAGGTAAGATTTCCATCAACGGTTCTACATCCTGGAGTGTTCTGACTCCTACAAAGATACCAGAAACGGCCAGTTCTTATGACTATGCTTTGTTCCATAACCANATGATGGAGAATGACGGAGCGGAAAAAAGGTTCTCTGACGAACTGATAGAAAAGTTCCGCAACCCTCAGTCGGAATATGACAGAATTCGTTTCCCTAGTACACAATGGACAGATTATATAATGAGAAAAGCGACTCTGCAGACAAAGACAAATGTCAACATAGCCGGAGGTACCGACAAGGTTCGCTATTTCATCAATTTAGGTTACTATACACAAGGTGGATTGTTCAAAGAGTTTAGTGATGATTGCCAATACGGTTATCAGTACAACCGTTTCAACTATCGTTCAAACTTGGATATTGATCTCACAAAGACAACCACAATGTCTGTAAATATTGCGGGTAATATTGCAAACAATTATAAACCAAGAACAGGCCAGAGTACTTCTACTATGATTGCAGAAGCCTTATGGGCAACTCCGTTCAGTAGTCCTGGATTTGTAGATGATAAACTTGTAAAATCATCTACCGACTATACCGACATAAATCTACCTTTCGTTGGTAGTAATGGTTTNACCTATTGGGGTAATGGATTTACCAAGAACACGACAAACAAGTTGCAAATGGACTTGCAGCTCAGTCAGAAACTTGATTTCATCACAAAGGGTCTGCTNTTCAAGATTAAAGGTTCTTACAANAGTACTTATTACGGATATAAATATGGTGATAAGGATTACGCCTCATATACTCCGATAGTTCTTGACGATGGAACATTAGGTTACAGAAAGAGTGACGAAGATACCAAAATGACTTATTCTAATGGTAGCAGTAAGGCTCGTGACTGGTATTTCGAGACCTCTCTCAACTACAACAGATCTTTCGGACTCCATACCATCGGNGGTTTGCTGCTCTACAACCAGAGTAAGACATACTATCCAAAGTTATACTCTGATATTCCTCGTACATACGTAGGACTCGTAGGTCGTGTAACATACGACTGGAACAACCGCTATATGGCTGAGTTTAATATTGGTTATAACGGTTCAGAGAACTTCGCTGAAGGCAAGCGTTTCGGAACATTCCCTGCGGGTTCTGTTGGATGGGTTGTCAGTGAAGAACCATTCTGGAAACCTATAAAGAAAGTGGTATCCTTCTTAAAGTTAAGAGCAAGTTACGGTACCGTTGGTAACGATATCTTCTCTGGACAACGTTTTATGTATCTTGATGACCAATATGGTATCAACTCCGGTTCATATTATAGCCGCGGTGGTTATGCCTATAACTTCGGTCAGGAAAACAGTACAGCATGGAAGGGTGCTTACGAAAGTGCGAAAAATAACCCTGATGTAACATGGGAGCGTGCATACAAACAGGACTATGGTGTTGATATCAACTTCCTCGATGACAGACTTCGTGCTACATTCGACTACTATAAGGAACATCGTGAGAATATCTTGTTGATAGACTACACCTCCCCTACCATCATCGGTTATACAATGCCTGTAACCAACCTTGGTGAGGTTGACAGCTGGGGTTGGGAACTTTCTCTCAACTGGCAGGATAAACTCGGAAAAGACGGTCGTTATTGGGTTAACTTCAATCTCTCACACAACCAGAACGAGATTGTTGAAATGAAAGAGGCTCCNTTGAACAATGATTATCAGTATCAGAAAGGACACCGTATCGGTTCCAGATCTCTCTATCAGTTCTATGGATTCTACAGCAAAGAGATAGAGGAACAGTATAAGAAGGATTTTGGAGTAGACAAATTCCCGACACAGTTGCAGACTTTACAGGATGGAGACTGTGTATATGTAGACCTTGACGGTAATGGTTATATCGACGAAAACGATATGAGCCGTGGTCTTGGATATACCAACGANCCTGAATTTATGGCTGGTCTCACAGCAGGTTTTTCTTGGAAAAATTTCACCTTTAACATGCAGTGGACCTCAGCATGGAATGTATCTAGATTGATTGAAAACGTTTATCGTCAGCCATTCATTAGTAGAACAGGTAAAGATGATGGTGGTCTGTTGGTTTATCACCTCGATAACACATGGACTGCAGACAATCCTTCTCAGGATGCTAAGTATCCAAGAGCCACATTGGTGAATGCAAACAATAACTACGCATCCTCTACTCTATATGATCAAGATGCTAAATATCTTAGACTTAAGACCTTGCAGATTGCTTACGACTTCCATTTCGATTGGATGAAGAAATTAGGTATGAATCAGTTGCAGTTAGCTCTTAGTGGTTACAACCTGCTCACCTTTACACCTTATATATTTGGTGATCCTGAGACAAGAGCAAGTAGCTCTCCTTCATATCCTCTACAAAGAACATATACAGCAACTCTGAAAGTTGGTTTCTAATCTTTAAAAAACATAATATGAAAATACATAATATATTATTTGGAGGTATCATTGCCACAGGAGTAATGTTCTGTTCCTGTACAGATAGACTGCAGTTCGGCAACTCCTTCATATCAAAAGCACCTGGCGCGGGAGCAACGGCAGATACCGTGTTTAACAGTGCTGAATACACAGAACAATATCTCACGGGATTATATTCCCTNCANTATTACGGACTACCNTGGCGTAGTAGTAATTCTCAACCTCAGTCTGCAAACTATTGGAANGGNCAGATGGAGTCTTTGTCAGACTGCTATCATCTGTTCTTTTCCGGATCCAATGTTTACGGAGCCTACTACAGCGACCAGTTTACAGGAAACTCTAAGGCCGTTTACGGNTATAACACAGAAAATATATGGACTTTAGTACATGGTTGTTACAATTTAATAGAAAACGTAGATAGAGTACCTGGACTGAGCGACGATGATAAAAATCAGATGAAGGCAGAAGCAAAGTGTCTTGTTGCCTCTGTATACTTCAATATGTTCCGTTTNTATGGAGGTCTTCCTCTTGTAACAAGGACATACGATGTGAATGAAACTGAGATAAACATTGAGCGTTCTTCAGTAGAGTCTACTGTAAATTACATTGTAAATCTGCTTGATGAAGCTAGTAATGTTCTCCCTTGGAATCTTGGCGATGATGCCCAAAGTGAGACAGGACGATGGACTAAGGCTGGCGCTATGGCACTGAAATGNAAGGTATTGTGCTACGCTGCATCACCCCTGTTTAATGACAATCGCCCTTACTACAGCGATACATACAGTTATGATGCAGACTCTTTGGTATGGTATGGAAACTATAACGCAGAGAGATGGACAAGATGTTTGAAAGCTTGTGAGGAATTTTTCGCTGCACTCAATAGCAATGGGTACTACGAATTAGTACAACCGTTATCCAATGATGCTGCTGCTTACAGGTATGCTTATCGCTATGCATATATCAATGAGTATAGCCCTGAGATTATACATTCTACTCGTGTAACAAGCTCCACTAGCGACTCCAAATATAGTTGGTATAGTCTGTCATCTGCAGGAAATAATCGTTATGCATATTGTCCTACACAGGAATATGCAGAGATGTTCCCTTGGGCAGACGGAACACCTTTCGATTGGGATGAGACTGAGGCAGAAGGAATGCTCGACAAAATGTTCGTAAGCGGTGATACCGTTAAGGGACAGCAAATGTTACAGAACCGTGTATATACGCGTGATCCTCGTATGTATGAAGTAATGATGGTAAACGGTGCAGAAAAAACAGTTGATTGGTCNTCTGGAAAACTGAGCGGTGCAAACTTCGAAATATGGGTAGGTGGTACCGACTTACTCAAAGGTAGTGATGCTTCCAATGTTTATGCTTCTGGTTACAGAAACAAAAAACATGTGTTAGATGCTGTCGCTAAAAGTACCTTATATAGGAAAGCCCAACAATGGCCAGTACTTCGTTTGGCAGATCTCTACCTGATTTATGCCGAAGCTATTGTTCAATCAGGTGGAAATAACAGTGATGCCATCGCTCTCGTGGACAAAATTCGCGCTCGNGTAGGTATGAAAGGACTTGCAGAGTGTAACCCTGATAAGAATCTAGAAAGTAATGATGAAAACCTGCTTGAGGAGATAATGCGTGAGCGTGCATGCGAACTTGGTTTTGAGGATACTCGTCTCTTCGATATGCTTCGCTACAAACGTAAGGATCGCTTTGAGACAACTCTTCATGGTCTACGTATATATAGACTTGTAAAAGACGATAGCGGTAATTGGGTAAGAGAGGAAAGTCAGTGGTACAATGCTGACCGTAAGAACTACTCCAAAAAAGAAGATACGGATCCTGANAGATATTACGAGCCATCACATTTTGACTATGAGAAGTTTGAGATAACCTTCGGTGCTCGTAAGTGGTGGGATGGATTCGACGTAAAATGGTTCCTGCATCCTTTCCCAACATCTGANGTAAATAAAGGGTACCTGAGACAAAATCCTGGATGGAATTAATACTCACTTTAAACATCGTAAAAGATTATGAAAAAAAATAATATTATCATACTGTCACTTCTTGCAGGATTGTCTTGTCCTGCAGGAGCTCAGGTGAAAACTGACAGCACAAAATTTGAAGACAGAACGATTGATGTGGGAGCAAACAAAGCATTCAAGCGTTCGGAGTCTACTGCAGCTGTTTCCATTATCACGTCTGACGAAACAGATAGACGCAGTGATAAAAATATTGCAACGTCTATTATAGGTCAGGGACTTGGTCTTACTTCACTTCAGTCTGCGGGAACATACGCCGACAAGAGCGTAACATTCTACGTACGCGGATTGCAAAGTCTATCTGGAAGTACCCCACTTATCCTCGTAGACGGAGTGGAACGTCCTCTCGATAATATAACTCCGGAGGAGGTGGAAAGCGTAAATATCCTAAAGGATGCTGCTGCCGTAGCACTATATGGATACCGNGGAACAAACGGTGCNATNCTNGTNAATACGAAANGAGGAAAATATAATTCCCGTGATATAAAGATTTCGTATGANCATGCGATTAACTATCTCAGAAATAANCCAANCTTCGTGGATGCTGCAACATACGCGCANGCCGTAAACGAAGGACGTATCAACGATGGACTTTCTGCAAGATATAGCGATCAGGAGATAGAAGCATTCCGTAGCGGACAGTATCCATATATGTACCCCAACGTAAACTGGATTGACGAGACCTTTAGNAANCATAGNGTNACAAACAAGGTNAATGCCGAGTTTAAGGGAGGTGGTAAGAATTTCCGCTACTATACTATGCTTAACTTCTTGTACGACAACGGTTTTGTAAAGAAGCCGAATGAGACGGAAGGTTATTCTACCAACAACAAGTATTCTCGTGGNAACCTGAGAATAAACCTTGATATAGACCTTACTCCTACAACCTTGTTCAAGGTTAACCTGCACGGTTATCTTTCTGAGGAGAATATGCCAGGTGCCAGTGCAAACCTATGGGATATGATATATTCACTCCCTTCGGGATCAATACCTGTAAAGACAGAATCTGGCTATTGGGGCGGTAATTCAGTATGGGCTGGNACGATGAACCCTGTTGGNCAGAGTCAGGGCGCTGCATACAGTAAGTANCACGATAAAGGTATTTTCTCTGATTTNACACTCCGTCAGAATCTTGGCGGTATACTTCCTGGCCTTGCAGCACAGGCGCGTTTCTCGTACGATAACCTTTCAAACATTTACGAGAATCACTCTAAAACGTATGTTTACGGAAGTCCTACTGTATCCGGATGGGAAAATGGTGTACCTGTTGCAGGAACGGAATATACCGGTGGAACAGAAAGCGACATGAGTGATGATGCATACATCGAAACGTTCCAGAGAAGAACTCATTTCGATATTGGTCTTGATTACACAGGCATGTTCGGTGATCATAGTCTTTATGCGCAGTTCCGCTATGACTACGACAATAACGACAACCAGAATCTTAATTCTACGTATTATAGACAGAATTTCTCTCTGTACGGTCATTACGGTTACAAAGAGAGGTATTATGCCGACCTTGCCTTGGTTGAATCAGGCAGCAACTGTCTGGCTCCAGGTTCCAAGTGGGCCTTCTCTCCCACTCTGTCGGCAGCATGGGTTATGTCTAAGGAGAAATGGATGAACGCATCATGGATTGACTTCTTAAAACTCCGTGCATCTGCAGGTATTATCAACTCNGACAATATTCCGTCTTCAGGATGGTTCTACTACGTACAACAATATAGCATTTCGGGAGGAACCTATCCATTTGACTCTGGTTACAACAGTTCATACGGAAAGACATACCAGGATGGTTTGGCTACGACAGAACTCGGACACGAGAAAGCNTACAAATATAATTTCGGTTTGGACGGAACATTATTTGGTGGTTTGGACGTAACATTCGATGCTTATTATCAACATCGTACCAATATNTGGGTAAGCACNGCCGGTGCCGCAACATCTATGGTAGGTCTCGATGCACCATACGAAGCTAAAGGTATCGTTAACAGTTGGGGTATGGAACTCGGTCTTGACTATAACAAGAANATTGGTGTCGTAGANATCAANGTTGGTGGNAACTTCTCTTGGAACAAAAANAAGATCAAGAATCANGAAGAAAAACCAAGANTGTATGAGAACTTGGTACAGACAGGCAATCAGCTNAANCAACTGTATGGTTTGANAGCTATAGGTTTCTTCCAAAGTCAGGAAGANATAGACAATAGTCCTACACAGACNTACGCAAGTACCGTACAGCCTGGAGACATTAAATACGAGGATGTTAACGGGGATGGCGTTATTGATGACAACGATTTCGTAGCTATAGGTAATAGTACCGTTCCTGCTATCACCTATTCATTCCACCTTGGTGCAGAATGGAAGGGAATCGGTATCTATGCTTTGTTCCATGGCGTTGGTAAATACTCTGGATTCTTAAATACGAAGAGTATGTATCGTCCACTTACAAACAATAATACCATATCACAGTATTATTATGACAACAGATGGACTGAGGCAACAGCTTCAACAGCGTTGTTCCCAAGACTAAGCACAGAAAACGCAGCCAATAACACTGTAAACTCTACATTCTGGCTCGTTAATCGTTCTTTCTTCAAGCTACGCAATCTTGAGGTATATTATAAGTTCCCAACAGAGTTGGTTAAGAAGACTGGTTTTATGAATGGTGCCAAGATTTATCTGAGAGCAACAGACCTATTCGGAATCGACAGCATAGATAAGTCAGACGCAGAGTCATACGGTGCAACACATCCACTCACAAGTAGTATCATTGCAGGTTTGGCACTTACTTTTTAACTCTTAAACAGATGATAAATATGAAAAATAGAATATATAATATAATCGGTATAGCCAGTGTGATATGCTCTTTGTCATCCTGTGCAGATATGGATTACAGAGAAACCGAAGCATACGACAAAGAATACGTTTCGGAGGAGTTCTCACGTATTGGAGGTTTCCTGACAGACATATACAACACTGCTGACTACGATTTCGGACAAACATACGGTGGTGCTATATTAGGTTCTGCCACAGATGAGTCACAAACAGCAGAAATGGGTTCTTCTATCGAAGATTTTTACAATGGTTCATGGAGCTCCACCAATGCAAAAAGTACTATGTGGTCGAGTATGTATAGCGGCATCAATGCTTGTAATCACTTCCTATCAGAATTCCAGGGACTTACATTCAGTTCCAATACATATAATGCAGACTATGAGCAGCAGATGTTCAGATACAAGAACTATCAGTGGGAGGTACGTTTCTGGAGAGCATACTTCTACTTTAATCTAGTAAAACAGTATGGAGGTGTGCCACTCATCAAGAATGAAATGCCGTACACTGAAATCAACAATTTGTCAAGGAATACCAGTGACGAAGTATTTGAGTATATAATCAGCGAATGTGACACCGTAATGGCAAATATCGTCAAGGATTATTCTGATCTCGGTAACATGGCACTGTCTGATGCAACACAAGACGGTAGGGTCAACGATTTGGCAGCTATGGCACTCAAAGCTCGTGCAGCACTGTATTGGGCGAGCCCGTTATTCAACACATCCAACGATAAAGAACGTTGGCATAAGGCTGCTCAATATACTGCTGAACTGATAAAAGAATGTGAGGGAAGAGGCATGGAACTGACAGAAACTTACGAAAATCTGTGGGCTACAACCAACTGGTCGGATGCAACAATCAAGAAAGAGTTGATTTTCTGTCGCCGTATCTATGGTGCAAACAGTACTTTTGAGACGTATAACTATCCTGCAGGTATAGAAGGTGGCAGTACTAAAGCCAACTGTCCTACACAGAACCTTGTAGACGCATACGAGATGCAAGCAACAGGATTAGGTATCAATGAAAGTGGCAGCGGCTATGATGCTAGTGATCCTTACAAGGGCCGTGACCCTCGTTTTGAGGCAACAATAGCTAAGAATGGTGATACATGGCCAACCGCGTATAAGACAACGCTAGAGACATTCCAGGGTGGTACTAACGGCGAACCTATCGACGGAGGTACTCCTACAGGTTACTATCTGAAGAAATATTGTCATGGCGCTATAGACCTGCGCTCTAGCAGTAAGTACAAGACCGACAACCATACTTGGATAACCTTCCGCCTTGGTGAATTCTACCTTAACTACGCAGAAGCTCTTTACAACTATTTAGGTTCATACACTGCAACGAACTTAGAATTTGCTGTATCCGCAAACGTTGCCATATCTATCGTAAGAAATCGTGCCGGTATGCCAGATTTCCCTGAATCTCTAACGAATAGCCAGTTCTGGGAGAAATACAAGAATGAGAGAATGGTAGAATTGGCATTCGAAGGACATCGTTTCTGGGACGTACGTAGATGGAAAGAGGCCGATAAGTACTTCAAGAACATCGTTCAGATGAAGATAACAAAGAATGATGACGGTACATACACATATACTCGTAAGACCGTGACTCGTCAGTGGGATGATAAGATGTATCTCTTCCCAATACCAATAGACGAAATTTTGAAGGATCCTAATCTTGAACAGAATCCTGGATGGTGATAATCGAGTAGGAGGTAAACACTAATTGTAGGTGTTTATCTCCTATTTTCGTGTTTACCGACCTCTCACACCACCGTACAAGCGGTTCC
>Ga0065708_1006485_pt1 | contig 67429 bp, 47 predicted proteins | sample Hoacrofraction12_2_FD_59095 | JGI IMG/M metagenome (GOLD analysis project Ga0065708, IMG submission 59095) | Hoatzin crop microbial communities from Cojedes, Venezuela, sample from fiber fraction 12 v1 | ecosystem: Host-associated > Birds > Digestive system > Esophagus > Crop | place: Venezuela... | reverse complement strand
GCGAACACCCTTGTCTTCGGCTGTACACTTCCCGCTGCTAGGGCGTGTTAGGGACTTACACCCGTTAGAACGAACCCATGCTGGGCGAACAATAAAAAATAGGGTGGCCTAGCCACCCTATTTTTATTCTGGTGCTTGAGTTTTCGCGTATTTACTTGGTGGAACACCGAAATGCTGACGGAAGCATTTATAGAAATAGCTGGAATCCTGTATACCCACTTTGGTTGCCACCTCACTTACATTGTATCTACCATCCAACAACAGCTCTGCTGCTATTCGCATACGCTCATTCTTCAGATATTTATTGGGTGAGATGCCTGTAACTTCTCTCATACGTCCATAAAACTTCGTTCTACCCATGTGCATCATTTCTGCTAGACGGTCAATGGAGAAATTAGGGTTAGCAATGTTTCGCTCCACGATAGCCTCAACCTGTCGTCTGAAACGTTGATCCTGATAATTCGCATCTATCGGTTTACTGTCATCTTTCGACTCCGATATACCCTCATTCGATATATCCTGTTCTACTTCTGCTGTTTCTTTTGTTTCTGAAACATCCTTCAATTCAATATCTAAATCTTCAGTATTCTTTTCATCGGTACTCTCTTGCTGCCCACTCCACTGAATAAGTTGCTGACATCTAACTTCCAAAACTTTAAAATTACATGGTTTCACCATATAATCGTCTGCACCGACTTGATATCCCTTTATCTGACTTTCCTCATCATCTAAGGCCGTAAGCATTATGGCAGGAATAGATTTGAAGGGTTCCTCCTGTTTCAACTGTCCTACGATGTCATAGCCATTCATATCGGGAAGCATCACGTCACTGATAATCAGTTGCGGCGGATTATTCTTAACACCAAGATATCCTTCCTTTCCATTCATATAAGCATCAACNCGGAAAGANTTACNCATTGCCGTTTTNAGTTGAATCATCATATCTGGATCATCCTCAATTATGGCTATCCTTACCTTTCCGCTATCTTCTGAATCTTTCTCATCATTCTGATTAGATGTATCTTCAACAAGTAAAGATTCGTTATTATCTACANGGTTTGTATCTGTATTTTTTTCATCCGAAACCTCAGTATAATCATCATCGATGTAATAATCCTCTTCAAATGGAATATCCACAATAAACCTAGAACCTGAGTCCTCTGTCACATTCTGATATGTGAGGTATCCATGATGTACCTCTGCCATCTGTTTTGCAAGATAAAGTCCGATACCTATACCACCTTGAGAAACATGCCCCTGCATAAATGGCTTAAACATATATTGTTGCTTTCCTTTCGATATACCTGGTCCATCATCTTCCACCGTCAGTTGCAAAAAGCCTTCTCTATCAGCCTTATTCAGTTTTACTGTAACATGTCCTTTTGTATTGGAATATTTCATTGCATTACTAACAAGATTGTAAACAATACTCTCTATGACATGTTTGTCAAACATCATATCAAAAGAGTTGGTGAAAGGTTCATAGTTCAGGGTTATCTCTTTCTGTTCTGCCGTGGAAGAGAAATCGGAAACGATATTTCCTATAAATTTCACGATATCGTTTCTACCGACCATTAGACGTATACTATTTGTCTGTGCCCTTCTGAACTCCATCAACTGGTTAACCAACTCTCTGTAGTCTGCCCTGTCCTCGATCAAGCATCTTTAGAGCCGACATATCATGATCTTCACGCATCTTATACTATAGAACTCTGCATGNTAGCCAAAGGGGTACGGAACTCATGTGTTACATGTGCAAAGAAATTAGTACGAAACTCCGCCAACTGTTTCTCTACCTGCATCTGCTGTTTGAGAACAAAATTTCTGCGCCACAAACGATATACGTAGTATCCAATAGTTCCTGCCACGAGTATATACATCAACCAAGCCAACCACGTATTATACCATGGTTCTCTTATAACGATGTTTAGGGTTTTCTCCTCCCCCCAAGTATTTTCTTCTGTCATCGTACGGAGATGCAGCACATATTTACCAGGAGGAAGTTCACTATAGTCAGCATGGTTCACACTTGTCGGTTTCCCCCATGTTTTGTTTACACCCTCCATGTAGTACTGATAGAGTGAAGATTCTATACCACCATATTGAAAATTAGAGAAATATACAGATATAGAATTTTCTGTATGAGGTAATACTATCTTATCATTCGATACAAATTCTTTTTTCAGCTTATCATCATCAAAAACAGATACTCCATCTATATAAAAATCAGTAAAGGCTAAACCAAAAGTTTTGGTCTGCGGTCCTCTGTGAGGTCTGTCCATCGATATGGGCCGAGGTTTCAACACTGCGAGACCATCCTTCGTTCCAAACAGCAACCGTCCATCTTCTAAAAGCATGCTGCAACCTTCACTGTATATATTACCATATATCTGTTCACTAAACAAATAGGTTTTTATTTGTTTGTTNTTCCTATTCAGACATGCCAAGCCCTCGTCTGTACCTATCCAAATACGATTGTCTTTATCCTCGCACACCGAACGCACGATATTGGTAGTCAGACCCTCCTTGGTGGTAAAATATTCGTAATCTAGTTTGCCTGACTTTTCATCATACTTAAAAATCACAAGACCTTCTATACCTCCTACTGCTATAGAACCATCCTGTAGCGCTTTTACGCACAGACATTGTGTAAAAGGAAAATTATCATTCTGCGTATTGAAGCAGAGAATATCAGATTTTTCTATCTTCCTTTTCTTTGTATCAACCATGAAAAGACCATCATCTGTAACAGTCCAAAGGTATCCACTATTATCGATACACAGCTGACGTATTCTGCCTTGTCGATANTTANCGTCAATAAACGTCTNAAATTTGACAGGTTTTGTTCTTGCCCCGTCTGATGCGAGCAATAGACCTGTGCCCCAGTTGGTAAGCCATGTACGACCATAACCATCCGTCGCAATGGAATATACATCATTTTTAGGGATTCCGTATGTGGTATCACCTCTTGAATATCTCTGTTTATCAATATATAGGCCATCGCCACGAGTACCAATCCAGGTATGTCCGTCGTTATCTACATGATATGCATAAACACACGATTTTGTCTCAGCAACCTTACTAATCTGATATTTCTGTTTCTCTAACTTATATACCCTATTCTCACGAGTACTGAAAAACACCTGTCCNTCCTGCTCCCATATCGCTCTGACATAATTTTGCCATTCAGAAAGGGNACCTTCCTGAGCAGGAATCAGATAAGTCATTTCACCACCTTTCATCTGCGACACGAGGAACAATCCATCATCAGAACCTATCCACAAACATCCGCTATTATCTACAAATGACGTAAGCAAATAGTCTGTAGGCAACAANGGTTTCTTATCATCCTTTGTGTAGTGATGCAGTTCATCCCTATCGTGATTATACACATACAACCCCTGTCCGTAGACCGTAATAAAGATATCATTATTCAATCCTTGGGCAAAAGAGAAATTATAATCACGGCGGTTAATAATTGACTTATCATCTATAAGATGTAACCTCTTTGACCATCCTTGCCTCGACAGGATAAGCACATTTCCTTCCTTATCGTAAAAGAAGTCATCACTATGGCACGAAACAGAATGTCTACCACGATAAAGTTGTATATCCGAGGGCATACTTGCCTGACCTGTCTTTAAATTAAANACAAATGTTCCCTTGCTTGTAAAAATTACTAGTTGATTATTCCATATAGCNGTNTCNGAAACGAATGTNCTNGAATCGAACATACCNTGATTTTGTCCNGCAANACTTTTNAGACTGATAGAAGTCCCTTTNTTACCAGATTTTATNTCNGNAGATAANACNANTCCATCTTCGGTAANAATAAGACANCNNCCATTCCAAACNCGCATGGCNCGAATCTTGTATTTGGTACTTACTGTGTTTATATTATCCTGTTTATCAACAAGAGTCAGTGCATTCTTATTNANNATCCAAGTATAGNNTTTTTCNTGNTCATACTGAATATCGATAATATCATTGGATGGTATTTTCCCATTATCCTGGTTAAAATCCGTTACTACAAATTTATTATGAGTATCTCTCACCACTCTTCTGGTACCCCTGCCATTCTCGTATAGCCACAAGGCACCAGGAAAATTTCTTCTAAAATACCACGACTGAGATTCTTCGCCCTTGTTNGTATAGTCTACAAAACTTGCAGACAGCATATCATAACANGCCATNGTATGNTCNGGAGTATANGCCCATATCACATTNGCCTCATCATCTATGTACGANGAAATCACATTNCCATTGGGTCCCTTACCCGGCAATGTCGACAGTGAAGACAGATTCATGAAAGAATATCCATCATAACGGCTCAATCCAGCTGTAGTGGAAAGCCATATATATCCATATTTGTCTTGCGTAATACTTAGTACGGTGTTCGACAACAAGCCATTACCTACCGTTATACGCTGACTTTTAAGTGGTAGATCTATCGCTCTGACCAAAGTAGACATCAAGAGCATAAAAATCAAGCCATAATACCTGGTTTTCTCAAAAAGATTTATCATATCTAAGAATTATCCGGTTTTAGTTCAGTTTTGTCCGACGATCAAATTCATCCAAACAATGCAAAGGTACACATTTTTTATGAAAGTCCGATATTTTTTGACAAATTATAAGTATTTGTGTCTGAGCAACCAATAAGAACAATTCATAAACAATGCGGGGCAATAACCTTTGCGATTATTGCCCCGACAAATATATAAACACCGTGTTATTCAACAAACTCGATCTCTACGATACGAAGTTCGTTCTTNGTTTTTCCGCCATCCTTGGTCTTAAAGAGATCTAACTCACCTGCTGTAGGTGCTGCTACCTCAACGATACCACCAAAGGCATCCTTGTCTTTACCGGCACCCTTAAGACGTATAGTGAAAGTCTTGGCACTGCCTTTCATCTGTGGAGTCAGGTGTATATAACCTAAACTACGATCTGTTTCCCCACTCCATACCAATTTATTGTCGGCATATATCTCAAGAGGATAACTTCTAAGACGCCAACCTGTAAGTTTGATACTGATGTCATTGATTTTTGCCTTACGTGCAAGCGAGTATGTGATCCATGCGGAGTTGAGCTTTCCGTCGTTCTTCCATTCCGACAGTTCATTATCGTCATAACTGAGTTTTGCATTCTCTGAATCGTATCCCGCCTTAGCTGAAACTATAGGCACACTCACATGCTCTTCCTTGTAAGAAGGAGTAGATGGCGTTTCACCACGACTGTAGACTCCTTTCAACGTGTATTTAGGAAGATATTCNTTTGTTCCCGTTATCTGAGCGTTGCTATTCGTTTCTATCGCTTTAGTCTTCAATGTTATGTATGCAGGTTTAATTCCTTCTGCATACGCAGAGATATCGATATCTCCCGCATTTGTAGTACTACGAACCAAGACTCTGTTTACACCACATTCTACTGGCAGACTCATTGCACCCACATAGTTGTCGGAAACATTCTTTGTTGATGTCCTATCGAGTAATCCTTTTATCTTAACGACATCAGGACGCATATAGTCTTTATTATTACGGCAAGCAATACCACCGATCCATTTTCCTTCTCCTGAAATATTAAAGTTGATCATACTATTGTCAAGAGGACAACGACGGTTCTGCTTATCCAAAACTTCCACCTCTATAAGTGCCATGTCTGCACCATCAGCTTTCATACCCTCTGGATTCTCAATCTTTGTCAGTTTCAGATGATGAGGTTCACCGGCAGTCTCTATCTTATATCTGCTCGTCTCTTTTCCATTTGTATAACCTATAGCTTCAATCTTACCTGCCTCAAAGCGTACGCTATCGAAAGTATGCAGGAAGTGATANTCNTTTTTGTCTTTCTGTTTAACTTCCTTACCATTTATCAGAAGTTTCACTTCATCAGCAGTAGATACCACATAAACAGGTTTTACCGTATTCTCAGGATAATTCCAGTGGCCTACAATATACGTACGTTCTTTTTCTGTATCTACCCATCCGTCCCACATTACTTGATGTGCGTAGAATGCATCCTTTGGGATACGCATCGGATCAGTTACACCACTTGTACGATAGTTTGACTCACCTCTTTGATGTGTATTTGTATCAGAAAAAACAATCTTTGCGCCACCTGCAGATGTTCGTGTCGCCGTACCGTAACGCTCGCGCCAATAGTCGTACCATCTTCTTACGAGTTCCACGGTGAAATTATCCATATTGTGGTTATAATCCGGTGCAGGATTGCCACGATATAACGGGCCATCTCCTTCCTTATGATAAGGATAAGAATATTCATCCCAGTATTTGCGCAGTCCNTCATCACGACAATATTCCGTTGCCCACATAGGGTGTTTGTCTGATTTGTTTATATACAACATCTCACCACCGTATTCTGCCTCATCTATATCAAGCATCTCTCTACTTCCGATAGCACGTCCTCCAAACGGGTCGTACTGATCACGAATCTTTTTCATCTCTATCATGTGCTCTCTAGAGATACTCTCGTTACCGCTCTCGTAGAAAAGGATACTAGGATTATTTCTGTTGTAGATGATAGCATCACGCATAAGGGCNGTACGCTGNTGCCAACGTGGTCCTTCNACATCTTTTTCGGCATCACCTGCNGGCATGGCATGTATTAGTCCTACCCTNTCGCAAGATTCCACATCCTGTTTCCAAGGAGTAACGTGCATCCATCTGATAAGGTTTCCGTTTGATTCTACAACGAGATTGTTTGAATAGTCACTCAACCANGCNGGAACAGAAAGTCCNACNCCAGGCCATTCATTGGAAGTACGCTGTGCATAACCGTGCATCATTATAGCTCTGTCGTTNAGCCANANTTTTCCATGTNCAAANTTNGTNTTGCGNAATCCCGTNCGTGTCACNACCTCATCGAAGGGTTTCTTATTGCCATCTTCTACAAGATAGGTCTTTACTGTATATAGATAACCATATCCCCATGACCAGAAATGTAGGTTACTCAATCCCTTACTAGCCTTCACTACACCTTGTTTCCCTGCTTCAATAGTCACTGATTCACCATTGAATTTAGCTACTTCCTTACCATCTGCATCGTATATTTTTGTCAACAATGATACTTTTTTAGTCGTATTATCGTCATTTTTCACCTGAGCCTCAACGTTTATAGTTGCCTTACGTGCAGGAATATCAAAATCTGATGCATATACGTATGTACCTGTGGTACCTAAGTTGCTATACAGTGGTAAAGTCTGATATACCTTACCCGTAACATGCAGGAATACATTCTTAGGTAATCCGCCATAGTTCGCATTAAAATTACGGTCATTCCATTGGTAACGACTATCGTAATCCCTTGATCTGTAGTTCCAGTCGTTATCNCATCTNACNGCGATNACNTTTTCACCTTTTACAAGATAAGGNGTTATNTCGAATCCAAAGGCCATAACACCATTCTCGCTATATCCAACAGACTTACCGTTTATNTAAACATCTGCAGCCTGTCNNGCACCTTCAAATTCTATAAAAATCTTTCCACCGGGTATCTCACTTATGTTGAAATGCTTTCTATACCAGCAAATAGTATCCGTATGATCGATTATTGCCTTACTAAACGCATCTTTCTCGTTAAATGCGTAAGGCAAGGTCACATTCTGCCACGAATTATCATTAAAGACTTTGTTCTCAGCACCTTTGAAGTCACCGATACACAGTTTCCAGTCACTATTGAAATTGTAAACCTTTCTTTCTATGGCATTTATAGTACAAAAGGATAACAATAAAGTTGCAAGAATAATTAATCTTCTCATTTGTGTTTTATTTAATTTCTACTTTTTTCACTTTACAGTTTTCTATGATGGAGNAATCAGGCTGTCCTGCCTCATTCTCNATCTCACAATTTTCGAAAGAGAAATCTTTAAGACGATACTTATCAGAAAGACCTACATCAAAGAAATTTTTTGTTTTCATCTTTATATCTTTAATCCTAATATTGTCGCATTGTGACATCGGCATATCAGGACGATCCTCTTTCTTGTAGAATTGTGTCCAAGGACGAATGGTAAGGAATTTTACGGCATTACCTGTAAGGTTTTCGACCGTAACNTATTCATAATGCTGTGGAGTGTCAGGACGCATCTTTAACCACAACACCCTTTGTGCNGCATCGATATGNCAATTACGTAATATTATATTTTTATCTTGGAAACTTTCGCTACCGAAAGTCAGACATCCATGTACAAATCCNTANTTACAATCTTCCACTATAACATTATAGTTACCACCGTTNTCNGGATTCTTGTCAACAAANGTTCCTTTACCGCCCTTTAATACTACAGCATCATCATTTACNCTTATATTACAACCCGATACTAGTATATCGTGACAGAAATCAATATCTATAGCATCACTACTTGGAGCTTTAACGGGTGCATGTGGTGCAAATATCGTGCAATCCAAGTATTTCACGTGGTCGCATTTATATAGATGATTCGTCCAGAAAGGACTGTTTTGCAAATGAACATCCTGAACCTGTACATTTTTNGAGTTGCTGATATATACGAGTCTTGGACGCATGGCTTCAAGGTTGGTACACTGTGGATTATATTTTCTTCTAATCCAAAATTCTTCCCAGAATCTCTTACCATTTCCGTCTATCGTGCCATCACCGGCTATCACAAATCCATCTACCTTATCCACATTTATCAAAGCTGCGAAATAATTTAANGTTTGCCCTTCCATACGAGTCTCGACAATAGGATAATGTCTGATGTCATCAATGCCCTTAATTTTTCCACCCTTTTCTATATATAGGTTTGTACCTTNNTTGAAAAACAGAGAGCCCGTAAGAAAAGTTCCGTTAGGAACAACGATAACGCCACCTCCATTAGCTGCAGCTTTATCTATAACATCCTGAAATGCTTGTGTCTGTATTATATTTGAATCGTTCTTGACCCCATATTCCGTTATGACGTACTGCTTTCCTAGTTTACTCTTNTCTACTTTCGATTTATCAGAAAACCACTCNGGTATANNNCTANCATCAGGGAACACATCGTTTTTCTTCTGCTTTGCATCTGCAGAGATACAAACAAGAGCCAGGCTCAATAATAATATTTTCTTATTCATCGTCTTTGATTTTACTTTCTGTTCGCAAAGTTAGCNCATCTCCCTATACTATATCTGTAAAAATAGTTCAAAATATAGGAAGAATATACTAAAAACCATGAATAGAGAGCTAAATACTGTGTTTTTACAAGAATTGAGGTGATACTACTTATTATTTTATTAAAACACGCAAATGATACGTATGACATTTTGAGCGATAAAAAACAAGATAATGAGCGATAAAAAGACAAAATGGGCGATAAACAGTATTTTTTAGGATTAAATTTGNATCGAAACAAGCGANAAATGAGCGACATGTTAATAAAATATAATAATTGGGCGATAATTTGGCGAAACAAAGAAAAAGTAGTAACTTTGTGGGCGATAAATGAGGAGGATATGATATGAGAAAAGAAAGAATTTCATTGTCAGAACTAAGCACGCTAAAGGAAGGAATACATCTTGAAGCGAAGTCAGGCAAAGGAGGATTACCCGACTCATTGTGGGAGACATATTCAGCCTTTGCAAACACAGATGGGGGTACAATTCTGTTAGGTGTAAAAGAAGATTCCAAACATACATTGTTTGCTGCAGGTGTACCGGATATAACCAAACTGGAAAAAGATTTCTGGAATATGGTTAATAACAGGCAAAAGGTTAGTGCAAACATACTAACCAATGGTATGGTCTGGCAAGAAAANATTAACGGCAAAGATATTCTTATAATNGACGTTCCCAGAGCAGAACGAGCGATACGTCCTGTATATAAAGGCACAGACCCACGTACAGGTACNTATAGACGTAACGGNGAGGGTGATTATCTATGNACGATGGATGAGGTNTCNGCAATGTTTCGAGATGCGATGTCTGCACCTCAAGACGCAAAAATAATCGGNAACATGGATTTAACGGTNTTCTGTGCTGATACAATAAAAAAATACAGACAGCTNTTTAGAGACAGTCATATAAACCATCGNTGGAACAATCTCGATGANGAGATATTCCTTAGNCANATAGGGGCTATNGGTATGGGTGAAGACAANAAATATCACCCTACTGCAGCTGGATTATTACTCTTNGGTTACGAATATGAGATAACACGTGTCTTNCCGCTNTATTTTTTGGACTATCAAGAACAAAGTCTCCTGCTTGATNGAGTTCGATGGACAGACAGNATNGTTTCNTCTTCAGGTGAATGGAGTGGNAACGTNATGGATTTTGTAATGGAAGTAGCNCCCAANCTTACATTTGGATTAAANACTCCNTTCGTNCTCAAGGAGAACGTTCGCATAGACGATACTCCATTGCACAAAGTCTTAAGAGAGGCTCTTACCAACTGTTTGGTACATGCNGATTTTAATGGAAGAAGAGGTATAGTCATAACTAAAAATTCTGATGGATACACCTTCTCTAACCCAGGAGGTTTACGTATTCCTAAGGATGTAGCTATAGAGGGAGGTGTNTCGGATCCNAGAAACGCCANGATGCTGAAAATCTTTTCNTTTATAAACTATGGAGAGCGAGCAGGGAGTGGTCTTAGTAACATNTTNTACACNTGGAATCATATATTTCACACTCCTGCAGAACTTGATGAAGAGATGGGAGTAGAACGTATTGTCTTAAGGCTATCAAAAGGAGGAAATGAACAAGACGTAAGTGCTATGCTTGAATTATANGATANCGATAGCGGCCAAGAGCCTTCTATGGCACATGAGCCGTTACCCACTTACGACATTCCCAAACGATTTGAGCGTGTTGATAACTATGAGGAGAGATATAGAGACATAATACTCAAATCTGATGTTAGTAAGGGTGTCGCAGAGCGACTAATACNNATNGTATCATTNGCAAAGNNGGGNATCATCACGTCTGATATTGTAGCTAAAGAGTTACCCACTAGTATATCAACAGCCAAGAGATATCTCCAGCTTCTTGTGTCTTTTGGAATACTCACTTCACAAGGGGCAAACAAGAACAGGAAATATCTTCTTAAGANCTGATTTCCTGAATGTTAATGGGTCTGTGTAAAAAATTGCACAGACCCATTATATTGTTAGTATATCCTAATCATTTATTTCCAAGTATAAATTTCTCCGCAACGACTTCGAACAAGTCATGTCCCTTACTATTGAGATGGGCTTTATCTGTAGGAGATTGGAAATAGATGCTACGGAAAGAGTCATCATCAGCCTTTATTGTACCGTCTTCTGCTGCATTAAAGAATGGAATATTATAGTTTTTGCATATCTCGGATGTGATATCTACAATTCTCTTGCGCTTACTTGTCGGATAGTTCGCGCAATTCCACGGTGAGATAAACATAATTTTAGCATTAGGATAGTTGCTCTTCATTCCTGTAAGCATCTCATTCAAGCGTTTTTTGTATTCCTCTTCCGTTATTGTACTATCCAATCTTCCTGAGTCATTATGCCCTGCTATTATTACTATATAATCTGCAGAAGTATCAATATCCTTATAACGTTTATACATCGCTTTTCCGAAACGAGAATCACCTGTTGACACACATGAGCCGTTTCGTCCATAGTTAAGGTATTTCATCCCATATTTCTTGGCAAACTTATAATGCCATGACTCACTTATCGGACGACGATGGTTGGCTACATAACTATCACCTATAAAAGCTATCGTTTTACCATTTAATGGCGATTCCATAACATCTTGAGATAAGGCAGGTATCATATAGAACTTACGATTTTTCTTAAAATCTACCATCAACTGATCCAATATGACATGATTGTCGAGAGCCGTAACGGTAATAGTATGTCTACCNTTCTTTAGGTTTACATCTATTTCCTTCAAAGCNTGTCCACGTAATACATTCTTCTTCCACGTCTCACTACGGAAAGGTTCTTTCAAGGATATGGTCTGTGTCTCGCCGCCATCAACAGAAACACTAAANCGNAANTCTCCTTTATCATTTGGNTGTGTAGGTATCATCGCAACATACAANGTNGCNTCNCCNGNATGATTGCTNAANAAACTNTATTGTACAGATGTNCCCTTAGATATAGACAAGGCGTTCATGCTATGCCCCAACATCTCAATACTTTCCACTTGTCCTTTATAATTAGAATAATCGGTAGCATTGAATGCATAATAATTCTTATCCTTATCTTCTTTGATTGTTTTCGTATCCTTCTGAGAAGCGGTGTTTACTATACTATCTGCATTATCAATCCATTCCGGAACAAGAGGAGGATAAAAGACATATAAATCTCTCGGAGCTGCATTCATTATCCCNTTCCACTTTCCTCCTGCCAGAGATTCATTGTAATATGAAGTAAGTTGATTTATACGTTTNTANGCCTCNTGNCTCTTTGCCGCATATAACTGTGCCGCATTTCTGCGAGTCAACATAGAGGCATCTGTCTGTCCCATATATAGTTGACGTGCCTTTTGTGCATACAACATCTTTTCCGCCATNGCCTGAGAGGCCTTTACCGGATATTCAACAGCTGCAAAGTAATCGTCTAACTGATCCTTGCGCACCATCTGTTTAATTTCATCTATCTTATCACAAAGAGCAGAATAGTTTTCGAGATAAAGGTTCGTTTCATCACCAAATTCCTTAGTAAACTCTGTATCTATAACCTGTGACCTACCACGAGGATACAGTCGCTTATCCAATTCAACCTGGGTCCATCCCATAAACTCTGGTTTTCTTATGGATGTCAGACGATACCATTCCTTCATTACGGGTGCAATCTCCATACCTACCTTTTCGCCAAATTCTCGACATAACCAATTTTGCAGATGGTTGTTTATAGTATTTGGAGTGATGGAATTGATATTCCAAGCCATGTCGAGGAAGAACTCCAGATCGTATGCAGCAACTTTCACATCGTGAACATTTACTATCCATAACTTCTGGGCATTATGATCGTAAGCCTCGCGCATCTCCTTATAAATCAAACCTGGTTGAGTAGTGGTAAGCCATAGATAGTCGTGTGGTCTTCCCCAATAACTCAGATGATAATAAACNCCTGCACCTCCGCTGCGCTGCTGTTGCAGACTATCGCTAAGACGNGTCATATAACCGTAATTATCATCACACCACATCAGTGTAACNTCATCCGGTACCCTAAGTCCGTTCTCCATTATCTGCAGTACCTCTTTATAAGGAACGAAGACTTGAGGAACCTTTTCTACGTCCTTATCCACATATCGTCCGATAAGTTTCCGTTGATCGTCGATAACCTGTTGCAATGCCGTCGTCTTCTCTTGCAGCGTTTTCACNCCTTCCATAGAACCGTCNTGGATTCCNCGCATACCGATGGTATACAGATAATCTCCGCCCTTAGTTTCTTTAAGGCGCTCTATCCAATATTTCTGTACCTCGTCGCGGTTCGTAATGTAGTTATAACGTCCACGTTTGTCAACATCCCATTCACCTACATTATTTCTCAAAAGAGGTTCACAATGTGATGTNCCNACAACAATACCACAACTATCTGCGATGGCCTTATTTCCAGGAATCTGAAAGAATGGTATCGTTCCGGTATGCATNCCTGGCCAAATGGTGTTGGCACGCAGACGAAGTAAAAGTTGAAATATCTTCTTATATGTCTTAGGACCGATATATCCAAATTTCTGTCCCTGTTCAAAGGTCATATTACTCCATCTACGACTCGACCAATCTTCATCGTTCAGGAATATACCGCGATATTCAACCGAAGGAGACTGGAAAGTCTCATAATCATCGGGGATCGTCAATNTCGATTTCTTTTCAGGTTTTGAATCATTCCACCATATCCAGGGTGAGACACCCGCCATTCTGGAAAGTTCCAATATACCATACGCGGTNCCACGGCCATTATTTCCCGCAACGANNATTTTTCCGTTTTTCACNGCNACGTAGAAAGCATCNTTGNATGCGGTCAACTTGTCTACGGGTANACCCCATTTATCGAGATTTCGTCTTGAGGATTTATCTGTCTGTACTATCTCTATCATCGCGTCATTCTTCTGCGATTTTGCTTTTTGTCCTGTCACCTGCATCATATCATCGGAGAACATCTGCAGAGCNATGCTGACCACGGGATCTATATTCCCATTAATATGATAAGATACAGACGAGCCATCATACCAATTTAATGCATTGGCACGAAGAATGACAAACGTCAATATAAATAGTATGGCGTACTTTTTCATTACGTGTCTACAGTTTACGTTTTATTTCTATTTACCACAATTACTGCAATTTCATCGTCAGTTTGGTCTTTTTAAACTTATCTGAGCTTACGTTGAGCGTAACTTTCGATGCATCACCTCTATTACTACGCAGTATTACCAATGCAGTACCGTTAAACAAGCTTCTGCTATTTCCCACATGCAGTTCATTACTCGTCTGGTCACCATTATCCACACCAGCTATAACAGCATTACCTTCTACATTGAAAGTCAGTTTTTCATTTGCTGCATATACTCTCCTACCCTGTTTATCCACAGCTGTTATTCTGATATGCTGCAAGTCCATACCGTCAGCTTTCCAGTTGCTATTATCCGGTTCCAACACAAGTTTCACAGCTTCGCCTGTAGTTTCAAGACGATGACGGGCAACCTCCTTGCCTTTTGTTCGTGCCACTGCCTCTATATAACCGTCAGCGTATGCCACATTATCCCAACGTATCTTATTCCTATTCTGAGGATCCATTGTGTTCTTCTTTGTTCCAAGGCTCTTGCCGTTTACGAAAACTTCCACCTCATCAGCATTGGTATAGGTATACAACGACACCTCACTACCTGTCTCACGGTTCCAGTTTTCCGACAACAATGGNACTCCGTCGCTAACACCGTTCCAGAAGCTCTTTTTAGCCGTCTTTTCGATTATTCCGATATGAACGATAGGATCATCGCAGAACATACTCTTCATGAAATAGGCATTAGGTTTAGGTTGAAGAGATAGATCAAACTCACCTCTCACATCACCCTTTGCAGGCCATCCATGACTCTCTCCTAAATAGTCGATAGCACCCCAATAAGCTAATCCTAAGACCTTGTCTCTGTCCATAGCAAAGAAGTTTGGTCCCAGATTGGTTGTATTTGCCTCACTCTGATAGAATATCATATTAGGGAATCTCTTGCCGTCGCCAGGGAAATACATATAACGATAATTATATGCAGCCACATCCGTTACCCTTGCTAAATCTGCAGGAATACTATCTGTATCAAGATTACGGAAACGTGGATGCATTGCCACCGTAACGAGTCTACTGCTGTCGTAGCGCTCCAATAATTGCTTCTGCAGTTTATATGCAGTAACACCCCAGTCGTTGAACGGAAGGTTAGCATACTGCTGCAATTCGTTTCCTAAACTCCACATTATAACTGATGGATGGTTACGGTCCCTAGTGATAAATTCAGGAATATCATGCTGCCACAGAGAAGTCCAGTCGGCTCTTCCACCAGCATATTGAGTAAGCCATTTGTCGTACAGTTCATCAATAACCAAGATACCATGTTTGTCACATAACTTCAAGAAATCCTCACTATAAGGATTATGTGATGTACGTACATGATTGAAGCCAAAACTCTTCATCAGTTCCAATCTCTTTTCTATGGCACGAGGATATGCCGCAGCACCTAATGCGCCCAGAGCATGATGGTTGGCCCAACCTTTTAACAATACTTTCTTACCATTTACTTTNAGACCGAATTTTGGAGAGAATTCCAATGTTCTAACTCCAAACGGTTCCGAGATTTGGTCTATAGCCTTACCGTTTGTATCATATAAAGTTACTTCTGCCGTATAGAGATAAGGTGTTTCCGTACTCCANAGGTTNGGATTTTTCAAATTTATNGAAGACAACTGATATTCTCTATCTCTCCATTTCGCNTTAAANGGNATATTATTTGAAGANGAGGCAACCTCTTTGCCATCAGCATCCAATATTCTCACACCAACATTTAAGNTCTTTGACTTGCCTTTATAGACAATCTCACTCTTGATATTCACCTCCTTATTGNCTTTCGTGGTGATATACAACGGATGTCGTGGGAAATATAGACTATCGTTGGTGACAATCAGATTAACGTCACGATAGAGACCTCCTCCCGTGTACCAACGAGAGTTAAGAGGATCTTGTGTAGACGATCTTACTACTATCTCGTTAGCCTGTCCCCACTTCAGTTGCTTGGTAATATCAATATCAAAACCGACATATCCATAGTCGGTCTTTCCTATCTGCTTACCATTCAGATATACATCACCCACGAGCATAATACCCTGAAAATCAAGTATTAATCTCTTTCCTTTCCATGAGCTTTCAGGAGTAAGAGTATATTTATACCATCCCTCTCCCATTTCCTTGAAACCACGTGATGATAGACGACTCTTCACGTTAGCTGCTGCATCGCTATTATCCGCTTTCTCATCGTTAGATGGAGCCACCCATGGTTGTGATATCTGAAAGTCATGAGGTAGGTTGACTTTCTCCGTCATAGATGATTTACTNNTTCCAAACTGCCATCCGAAGTTCAGACTTATCGTATCTCTCAAATCTCCAGCCAGCATCACATCTGCCGATAATGCCAGAGAACAAACTGTCAATGTAATAAATTTCTTCATATCTAAAAGTGTCACATTCTAAATTATCCATTATCTTAGTTTCCATCCGGTTTCGTTATATCCATAGACGCCGACANNGGCCAAACAAAAGCGTTATAATCGTCTGGNTTTGAAGGATCATANTCTTTCCATNTTGACAAGAGATGNTTTATCACAGGAATATTATTTTGTTTCAGTCCCATAACAACCATCTTTGCTATCTGTCCTGCGCCAAAAGGATTAAAGTGTGTATTATCNGCCAANTCCTTCTCTTGTCCCGGGAAAGTACCTGCGGGATAATGAACCAATGTCTTTTTACTGTTTTCCACACCCATTGTCTCGTACATTGTCGTAGACATTTGTGTAAGGTCTATTAAAGGTACATTACACTTTTCTGCCACCAATTTCATTGCTGCGGGATATTCTCCATGTGTGCTACGTATTGTGTCTCCATCGAAATGGCGTCGCTGTGTTGGAGTACAAAATACTATTTCTCCACCCTTTGCACGAACCATATCCACATATTTCTTCAAGGCATACGTATAGTTAAACCATGCTCCAGAACCAGGTGCCTTTTCTTTCTCATCATTATGTCCGAATTCACAGATGACCCAGTCACCCGGTTTCAGCATACTCAGTATCTTATCAAGACGTTTCTGTGCAAGGAACGAAGAAGCTGTTAACCCACTCTCGGCAACGTTGCAAACGGCCAACTTATCGTCAAACCATTGTGTTATCATCTGTCCCCAACTGGCATACGGGTCATGACGCTGATCTGTCACCGTTGAATTACCGCATAGGAAAAGTGTAGTACCGTTATCCACTTTCTCTATTTTAATCCTGCTAACTAGCGGTGCATTACCGTTTATCTCCAGTGTTAGTTTATCATCCCAGTCCAGACAGTCCGGTTTTCTCTCACCAGGTTTAAGTCTGACACTGTCTTTGCCCGAAATCAGTGGAGATCTCTTACTTACAAGAAACGAATAAGTCTTTTTCTCCTTTTTTCTCGTATCGGTAGGATATAACAACAATCTCCTATCCTCGGCTCTCACTGTAGTGTTAGCTGCTTTCTTTCCACCAATAGTAAATGTAACCCGATAATTTCCGTCAGGAACCTTCACTGAGAAATAATAGGGCTTCTGTTCCCCATTCTCAGGTGCCGATGACATATCGTAGCCATAGCCTCTATCGACAGAGTAGACCGGCTGTGCCTTCGTCATATCGAAGTCAAACGTTTGGGCTTTCGCTGTTAACGATAATCCCACGAATGTCAGTAGTAGTACTTTTCTATTCATTTTTATATGCGTTTATTTCAGATATTCTGCGAGTTTGCTTTTTATAGTTTTAAGTCCTTTTGCAACGCTCTGTGCATTTGTCTTGGCACCGAGCAATGATGTATGTGTATGATCGTGGTTATAGTACTTCATACATGTTTCTTTATTCTTACAAACACTGTCTAGATAATCGGCTGTGATATTATGTACATCCACAAATTCCACACCTGTCTCGTCAACGACCTGACGGTACCATTTTCCGTAAGAATCATTTCTGCGTTCTATCTTACCATCGGTCCATTCATTGCGTGGAGTAAGCGATAGCAATATTGGTGTTGCACCCTTTTCGCGCACGTCCTGAATAAATTTCTTCAGATACCATCCGAANCTATAAACCAGTTCATATTTTCCATCGAGNGCNTTTTTAACCACAGCACANGTATCATCNGCTGTTGCTATNGTTCCACGATCCTTGCCCTTACCAATTTCACCTATGTCGTTATGTCCGAACTGTATCAATACGAAGTCACCTGGTTGCAAAGCGTTATAAACAGAGTCCCATCTACCTTCATTCAGATAGGTACGTGTGCTTCGTCCTGCTTTAGCACAGTTTACCCATGTGATTTTTGTAGAATCAAAGATCTCGGCAGCTTGTGAGCCCCAGCCCCACATACCGTCTTTATCCTTATCCTTGTTTTTTACTGTAGAGTCACCAGTAATAAATACCACCGGTCTACCCTTCTTTCTATTGACTTTCGTAGTAGGTAGTGCCACATTTACCATCATCTCTTTAAGAGGATTGAGATTAGGGTCATCAGACTCCATAATACCCTCTGCTGCACTACGTGCATTCATCATCGCTCCGAATTTAGATGTATGTATGTGGTCTTTATAGAAATGATATTTCTCTTTCCATGGTCCATAACTGTCAAGTTTCTGTGCACTTATCTCATTAAGATTTACGAAAGGTACATTCATTTCCTTAGATACCTCTATGAGCCATTCGGTAAAGTTGGCTTTTCTCTCTATCTTACCGTTTTTATCGTATGCATCACGCGGAGTCAGCGACATCAATATCGGATTAGCGCCGGCAGCCCGTATATCTCGTATATATTTTCTCATATACTCACCATACGTATATACCGTTTCTTTTACTCCTGTTTCCTTAATAGTCACGTTAAGACTATCTTTTCCCGTCCCAGGTATCGAAGCGCGAGCTCTGCCACTGTCGTATGGGCCGTTATCATTATGTCCGATTGACACTATCACCCAGTCGCCTGGTTTCAATGCCTTACGGATATCTGGCCACAGTCTATTATAAAAGGTGCGACTGCTCATTCCGCCGAGAGCCTGATTTTCGACTGTTATCTTATCCTCGTCAAAAAAATGATTCTCGAAATATCCCCATCCCCATTGTCCGTTATTTCCATTACCAAGCGTACCGTTTCGCATAGTTGAGTTACCGATAAGAAAAAGTACAGGATTATTACCTTTTCTGCTCGAACCTGGTACAGGACGCGCTGTCATCGCCTTGTTCAGACTGTCGAGGGTATTATCCACAACCTTGTTGACATCCTCCAACGACTGTTTCACCTGTGCTGAACAAGGAAGCACAGCCATAGAGATAATTACAGAAGCTATAATATTTTTCATATTTTATTAATGTGTTGTTTACGTTTATGCAAATGTAGTAAATATTAATCAAGGCAACAAGTTTAAAAGAAAAAAGGAAAGAACCGCTAACTTCACAGTCCACAACGTTCTTTCCTTCTTAACTAATCAAAATAACTTGAACCTTATAAAACTAACTAATAACCGGTTGCAAAGATATGTGGTTTTTGATAACTGAAGATGTCAAAATCATTCAAAAATATGACATTTTGTACCAAATTACCGTTTTATCATCTCTCCTGGTGCAAAAAATTGCGTTATTTGGTCATTTTTTACATCTTCCAACATTACAGCAGGACGTTCATCCGATTTCTGTAGAGAAAACCGCACATTATCCACATACAAACCATCCACGTGTCGAGCGTATAATCCGTATGATGGTGTAGGGCCAGCCCATCTCGGTTCGGGATAATGCGTCGACTGTTCTCTGTATTCTCCTTCAACTTTCTTTCCCCCACCCCTATAGTTGATGGAAATGTTAGAAAGAGAGATATTCTGAAGCGGAGTGTCCTCCATTCCTGTGACAATTATTCCCGCTAGAGAATCGCAGTCTGTTGCAACCACATTATTTATATAGATATTTCTTCCTGTGGATATATCTGTTCTCTCTTTCGGACCACGATTACGACATCCCGTAGTAATGTATATTGGATAGTGATGTACATGATTCATTGAGATATTAGACACTACTACATTTTCCATCAAGCCTTGGTCTACAACTTCGAATGCCAATCCACTACTCCACAGGCAAGTACAGTTAGAGATAGCTATATCCTTATAACCACCGTTACTTTCTGTTCCTAATTTTATACGTCCACACACCCAATTAACCTTCTCTGGTATATATGTCCCGTCTAGAAAGGTGCCGAGTTTAAATCCTGTAACCAGACAATTTGTAATACTTATATGCTCACACGGTACAGGTTTCTTCAATGCGTATGACGATTTGAGTACTATCGCATCATCCGATTTAGTATTAACTTTCGTATTCGACACACTTATGAATTTACAGCAGTCAATATCTATACCATCACGATTAGTATCTATTGTCACATTATCTATTGTACCTCTGTCGCATCCCGTTATTATTATTGCGAAATGTCCACCTCTATATATGGTAATATCCCTGATAAGGATATTCTTACATAGTTTCAATGCGATTGATTTATCTCCCGTCCCAATACTTCCTCCGTTCACTATTCCAGCTTTCTCCGTATCTTTTGTTGTTAAACCGACTCCATCTATCATTCCTCGACCTGTTATAGATATGTTTTCCTCTCCATCAGCCCATATCAGAGAGTTATGGAAATAAGTATGTCCACCATCCTGATATTCCGGTCCTTCGAAAAATTCACTTTCATCATATACCTTCATGTTGGCAGGAGCAGCAAGAATCTTAGCTCCTGTAGAAAGATGCAGTTCCACGTTACTTTTCAGCCTGATACTACCTGATAGATACGTGCCAGACGGTAAATAGACCTGCCCTCCTCCATTAGCATTGCACTCTACGATAGCTTTATTTATAGCAATATGATCTAGGTTAGCGCCATCACCCTTAGCTCCATAATCCTTAACATTATATATGGAACCAGCCGTCGTGGTTACACAAATCATCAATACACACATTAATGTCGTTAGCTTTTTCATTTCATCCTATTTTTTAGATTTGAAAGCAAAATTAATAAAACTCATTTACACATATATTCTAAAACGGGTACTTTTTTCATAAAATTTGTACTTTTGAACAAAAGTGATATTTTTTTTACGGGATTATAATACGGCAGCGTGAGTGATTTAATAAATTTGCAGCGTGTTAATTAATTTTTCAAACTAAAAANTTANGTTACTAACATGAAAAGAAACTTTTATCTTGTTTGGAACTCATGTTCCAGGATGATGTTCTTGTTTTTGATGTTGCTATGTGTTTCGTTCACGTATGCTCAAAACAAGGTGACAGGTAAGGTAGTTGATACCTCTGGCGAAGGGGTTATCGGTGCCAGTGTAATAATTCAGGGGACATCCTCAGGTACTGTTACCGACTTCGAAGGTAACTTTAGTCTACAGAATGTTCCTTCAAATGCACAACTCACGGTGTCATACATCGGTTATCTGACACAAACTGTGCCAGTAAACGGTCGTAGTAACATCAGTATCACTCTTCAGGAAGACAGCAAATCTCTGGATGAAGTTGTGGTTGTGGGATATGGTGTTCAGCGCAAAAGCGATGTAACAGGTGCGCTCGCGCACGTTGGTTCCAAGGAACTTAACGCTATGCCTGTGAATAACGCCCTTGAAGGTATGCAGGGTAAGACCGCAGGTGTTGATATCACAAACAGCCAGAGACCAGGTACCGTTGGTAGTATAACAATCCGTGGTGAGCGTTCTATCAATGCATCTAACTCACCTCTGTACGTTGTTGACGGAATGATTATTCAGAACGGTGGTATTGACTACATCAACCCACAAGACATCGAGAGCGTAGAAATTCTTAAGGATGCGTCTGCAACGGCAATCTACGGTTCTCGTGGTGCCAACGGTGTTGTACTCGTTACGACAAAGAAAGGTAAAGAGGGTAAGCTTTCTCTTAACTATGCAGGATCTGTTACATTCTCTACCTTGCACGAGGTTACAGAATATATGAGTGCAGCTGAATGGTTGGAATATTCTCGTTGGGCAAAATATAACATGGGTGCATACGGAACAGGAGATACGATGGTTCCTGACTATGACCTCGACAAACAAGCCTTCGGTTCTGTGGCTGCTTCATGGGCAAATATAGACCAAGCATGGGTGGATGGTGTTTATCATCCAGAATTGGTAGGTAGTTACGATTGGGTTTCCAACGGTAAACAGACTGGTATTACCCAGGAGCATACAATCAGTGCATCAGGTGGTACAGATAAGTTCAAAGGATATGGTTCTTTTGGATATTTGAAACAAAAAGGCGTACAGCCTGGACAGAACTATCAGCGTTTTACCGTAAACACCTCTTTTGAAGGTAAGCCTTTACCTTATTTCACATTGGGTACAACTGTAAATGCTTCATACGGTGATCAGGATTATGGATATAATTTCTCTAAATCAGTAACTGGAGCCGGTGATTACTATAGCGCATTAAGAGCTATGCTACCTTGGACTGTTCCTTACGATGAAAATGGTGATTATATTCGTCTACCGAATGGTGATGTCAACATTATAAACCCAATAAATGAGTTACAATACAATACTAATAATCGTAAAAACTTCCGTATAAGCGGTTCTGTTTATGCACAACTCGACTTCGGTAAGATTTGGGAACCATTAGAGGGACTTTCATACAAGATCGCATTCGGTCCTGAACTCCAGTACTATCGTCTTGGTGTTGCAAATGCTGCCGACGGTATAAATGGTGATGGAAATAACAAGGCACAGTACAATCCATATCAAAGAGTAGCGTGGACCCTCGATAACCTTATTTATTATAATAAGACGATAAATAAGATTCATAACATCGGTATAACATTGCTACAGTCTGCTTCAAAGTCACATTATGAGACTGGTTCAATGACAGCAAATGTTGCTTCTGCCCAGGAGTTGTGGTACAACTTAAGTTCTAATAGCGATATAACAGCATACAGCACAGGTCTTACAGAGCAGCAGATGGCATCATATATGGGTCGTATCAACTATAGTTTGATGGATAGATATTTGCTTACGGCCAGTATCCGTTGGGATGGTGCTTCACAGTTATCTGCCGGTCATAAGTGGGCAAGCTTCCCTTCAATCGCATTAGGATGGCGTATCGACCAGGAGAATTTCATGCAGAAGGCCAATTGGATAAGCAACTTAAAACTCCGTTTAGGTTGGGGTGTTTCTGGTAACGCGGCTATTTCGGCATATGCTACACAAGGTGCTCTTCAGAGCAATACTTATGTATGGGGATCAAGCACAGATACAGGTTATCTTCCTTCAGATGCTTCTGCTAAGAGCCCAAACAAAATGGCGAACACAGAATTAGGTTGGGAACGTACTACACAATACAACCTTGGTATTGACTACGGATTCCTAAAAGGAAGAATCAATGGTAGCATAGATATTTATAAGACCAAGACTAAGGACCTTTTGATGTCGATGACAATTCCTTCACTCACGGGTTATACTAGTACATACGCCAACGTCGGTCGTACAAGCGGTTGGGGTATCGATTTGCAGTTGTCAGCCATCCCTGTTAAGACAAAAGATTTTGAATGGTCAAGTACTCTGACATGGTCTATGGACCGTAACAAAATCGAAGCTTTGAATAATGGCTTGGAGGAAATTACAAACAGTGCCCTCTTCGTTGGTGAGGAGATTGGTGTTTATTACGACTATGTATATGATGGAATCTGGAAGACATCTGAGTCTGAAGAGGCTGCTACCTTTGGAAGAAAACCTGGTCAGATAAAAATTAAAGATATAAACAATGACGGCAAAATCGATGCTAATGACAGAACTATTGTCGGTAAGAAACGTCCTCGTTGGTCTGGCGGTTGGAATAACACCTTCACTTACAAGAATTTTGAACTTTCTATCTTCTTGTATTCTCGCTGGAAGTTTATCGTAAACCAGGGCAGTGCAACACTCGATGGAAGATACATGATGCGTAAGTTGAACTATTGGATACCTGGAATCAACGAAGATGCAGAATACTATGGTCCTGGAACCAATGGTGAAGCTGCTGACACATACGCTTCTTCTATGGCATACCAAGATGGTTCATACATTAAGGTTCGTAATATATCATTAGGATATAACTTCACACAGAAGCAGTTGGCTCCTCTTGGTTTGAGCTCTCTGAAAGTTTATGTTCAGGCTATGAACCCATTCTTCATATACAAGAAGTGTGATTGGCTTGATACAGACCTTCTTTCATACGATAACAGCACGACAAAAGCTGGTTCTTCGACAACTATAAAAAGTTGGGTTATCGGTCTTAATATCGGATTCTAATACTTAAAAAGAAAAAATTATGAAACTGAATAATATATTTAAAACAACTCTCCTCGCTGCCACGGCTTGCGTGTTAACGACATCGTGCGGAAATGATTTCCTTGAGGAAGAATTAATTACAACAAAAGGTACCCAGTACCTGGCAACACAGGATGGTATAGAGGATCTCGTTACGGGTACATACCAGAAACTCAGATTTAAATTTAATTACACTTGGGGCATACAATGCTACAACATGGGTACAGATGAATTTACTGATGCCAATAATACAGGACCGGCATGGAATCATTATAGTAATGACCTAAACTCCTCAGAGACAGCCAGTAACCAGCCTCTGTGGGATAACTACTATGGCACTATAGAGCCTGCCAATAGAATAATCAGTAATCTTGAGTCGATAAAAGATGAATATGCTAATAATGAGACTCTATATAACACTAGACTTGGCGAAGGCTATTTCTTCAGAGCATACGCATATTTTGAATTGGTAAAGCAATTCGGAGGTGTGCCACTAAAACTTACGCCCTCATCCACTGTAGAAACTTATTTCACTCGTAATACAGAAGAAGAATGTTATGCTCAGATAATTTCTGATTTTGAAAAGGCATACGAATTATTGCCTCCTTCAGTTTCAGAGACTGGACGTATTTCAAAATACGCTGCAGCACATTTCTTGGCTAAAGCTCACTTATTTAGAGCATCTGAACTCTACAGCAGTTGGAACTCTTCATACATAAGCAGTGATCTTGATGCTGTAATCACTTATGGTAATATGGTTCTTCTGGCTCATCCTCTGTGTACTAATTTCGTAGAATTGTGGGACTTCAATAAGGCCGATGATGCAAATGAAACTGTCAGCGAGATTGTTCTTGCGGCACAGTTCTCCGACAACTGGTCTTCTGCAGGACGTTTTGGTAATCAAATGCACCTTTATTACCCTTCGGTATACCAAGATTTGGCAGGAACCAAACGTGATATTTCCGGTGATCGTGAGTTCTCATACGTGAGTGCTACAGAGTATACAATGCAGGTTTTTGATCGTGTAAACGATTCTCGTTTCTGGAAATCATTTATCACTACCTACGGATGTAATAGTACTGCAAATGCGCCAACGTACGATAGTACACAAGTAGGATATATTCCTGCAGGAAAAACTCTTGGAGATAAACGTTTTGAAGGTGGAGAAATCGGTATCAAATATATAGTAAACAATCCTGGTGATACAAGATACACCGATATGGGTAATTCAAAATCTTGCGACGAAGTACTAAAGGACGGTGTTTTACAAGGCCCTCACACATTTGTACATTATTATGCCAATGAATCGTTTAATTGGAATACTAATATTTCAAATACTACAGGTAACTACTATAATATCATCCCTCACAAACGTAGCGTAGCTTTAAGTAAATTCCGCGATGGATACAGACAAAGTATAGCTTCACAGTTTGGATGCCGTGATGCCATAATCGCCCGTTCAGCCGACGATGCCTTGATGATTGCGGAAGCTTATATAAGAAAAGGTGAAAGTTCATATAATGAAGCTCTGACATACCTAAATCTGGTCAGAGGAAGAGCTGCATACATCGAAGGGGAAGACCGAAGCAAACATGTAGACGGTGGTCAGGCTTACAAGAATAACTCATATTGTTCAAACAAGGGTGGCGGATACTCTAGTGATGGTGCTATATTCTATGACTATAATACATACTATGAGTCAAATAATATTAGCGAAACCACTGCTGATACTTATGACGAGATGATACTAAATAGCGTTGAAGATGTATACAATTCTGAAACAGACAAACCTATATACGAAGCACTGGGTTGTACAACAAACGCAGAAAAGATGATGTGTTTCCTACTTAACGAGAGAACACGTGAGCTCATCGGTGAGAGTCAGCGTTGGGAAGATCTTGCTAGAACAAAGACTTTAAATGCTCGTTGGCATGCATTCAACGATGGTGTAAGTAGAGGCATCGGTGAATTCAATGCAGCTAAACACTATTATCGTCCTATACCTCAGTCATTCCTTGATGGTATAACGAACTCTAGTGGTGCAGCGTTAAGTGATGATGAGAAGTCTGCANNGCAGAATCCTGGATACTAATTTTTACTCCATATTATAATGAACTCCTCTATTCAGAAATGGATAGAGGGGTTCTTATTTTNNAGCATNGTGCAAACATANCATTTGTACTATTATGCATAAAATTGAATAAAATTTTATATTCTATCTTCAGATAAATACATTATTTTTGCATTACGAAACCTAAAATTTACATTATGAGTAATTACATAGCTGACGAGAAAAGATACGATGAGAGCACGATGCTCTACAATCGTTGTGGAAACAGTGGCGTCATGCTACCGAGGGTTAGTCTAGGATTCTGGCATAACTTCGGTGCGGTAGACGACTACCAGCGTGCAAGAGAGATAACACATTATGCTTTTGATCATGGCATAACTCATTTCGACCTTGCGAATAACTACGGTCCTCCATACGGTAGTGCTGAAGAGACAATGGGTAAACTGATGGACGAGGATTTCAGACCTTATCGCGATGAGTTGTTTATCTCTACTAAAGCAGGATACGATATGTGGCCTGGGCCATACGGAGACTGGGGCTCAAGAAAATACCTTATTGCAAGTCTCGACCAAAGTCTTAAGAGAATGCATCTCGATTATGTTGACCTGTTCTACAGTCATCGTTATGATCCTAATACACCTCTTGAGGAAACATTACAGGCTTTGGTCGATATCGTACGTAGCGGTAAAGCCTTATATATAGGTATCTCAAGATGGCCGCTAGAAGCTCTTAAATTCGCAACAAAATATCTGAAAGAGCGCGATGTTCCACTACTGATATATCAGGGACGAATAAATCTATTAGACAGACAACCTATAAACGAGGGAATATTGGATTTTTGCAACAAAGAGGGTATCGGTTTTATATCCTTCTCTCCATTGGCACAAGGACTCCTTACCGATCGCTATCTCAACGGTATACCTGAAGGTAGTAGAATGACAAGGGAACATTTCCTGAAACATTCTGCACTGACTCCTGAATTGTTGGAATATCTGAAAGGTCTTAACAATATGGCCGCACAACGTGGTGAGACTTTAGCTGAAATGGCTCTCTCCTGGATATTACACCAGAAAGGTATAACAACGGTTTTGGTTGGTGCCAGCAGCACAGAACAATTAGGAAAGAATCTAAAGAGCGTATTTAGCGATGACTTTGGAACAGATATTCCAGCTTTCGACAAACCTTTTAACGATAGGACATGAAGAAAACAGTATTTCTCTGCACATCATTTGCAATGATGCTTCAAACGGCGGTGGCGCAAATAAACGACTCTAACACGCCGCTGCATCTGATGAAGCCAAACTACAAAGTTTCATACGGAATATCGGATACAAATAAAGTCAAAGCCACGATGGATAGGGTTCTTGACTTTATATCCAATGTAACACCGGCTCAATTGGAAAACGAAAAAACAGGTAAGATCGTGTCTGACTACAAAAAGATTAATGCTGACACAAGACTAAAACCCGGTAATTTTCGACTAACCAGTTATGAATGGGGTGTTACCTACTCTGCNGTCTTGGCTGCATATAATTCTACGGGAGATACCAAATATCGGGATTACGCATTCAAACGTCAAACGCTTTTGGCTGAAATCGCACCGTACTTCGAACAACTGCATAAGAACGGTGCGACAATAGATGTAAACATTCGGCGTGTCATCGATCCACATGCCTTAGATGATGCAGGTGCCGTATGCGTTTCGATGATAAAAGCGATGATGTTAGACAAGAGTCTAAAATTTGACGACAGAATAAAGGTCTATATCAACTACATTCTTAACAAGGAATATCGTCTTAAAGACGGTACCTTGGCAAGAATGCGCCCAATGAAAAATTCTGTCTGGTTAGACGATATGTTTATGGGTATCCCTGCCATCGCATACATGGGAAAATACACTGGCGAAACAAAATACTACGATGAGGCTGTAAAACAGATAAAGCTCTTCGCAGAAAAGATGTTTGTGCCAGAGAAAGGACTCTTCCGACATGGATGGGTTGAGGCGATGCAAGATCATCCCGCTTTTCANTGGGGTAGAGCCAATGGATGGGCTATTCTTACTATGTGCGAAGTGCTAGATGTTTTACCAGAGAATTACAAAGGTAGAGATGAGGTATTGAATTTACTCAAGGCACATGTACGTGGATTGGCTTCGTTACAAAGTGTAGACGGTTTCTGGCACCAGTTGCTCGACAGAAACGAGACCTATCTTGAAACCTCGGCTACAGCCATATACACCTACTGTTTTGCTCATGCTATAAACAAAGGATGGATAGACCCGCAGGTCTATGGACCAATAACACAACTGGCGTGGCATGCCGTAGAATCGAAGGTAAACGCAAAAGGACAAGTCGAAGATGTTTGCGTGGGTACAGGTATGGGATTCGACCCTGCTTTCTATGCTTACCGTCCCGTTCACGTTATGGCAGCCCACGGTTATGGTCCCGTTATTTGGGCAGGAGCAGANATGNTAACACTACTCAGNAAACAGTTTCCTCGTGAAAACGATAGNGCTGTTATGTTCTATCCTGAAGCGATAAAGGCAGAAGGACCNATCTTCACCGTNGCTGGAGAAAATAAATTCTAGATTTGANATAGAGANATTATCTCTCTAANGTCAAAGACATAAGCCCTACTATCACGTCATTAGATAATGTTCGGATAGTAAGGCTTTTTAATTTTTTGCGATTATTCAACGACATGGTAAGAATCTCTGCCGCACCATCTTGAATGATATTCTGTTTAGCATTAGATAGNTTNGTATCCTTTGTAAATATGTCTGTATACTTACTTAGTTCACGCGTAACTANNCCNGTACCNAGNTGAACACGGTAAGGACGGAGNGGCGCCGTTTCAAANGCTAATCCNTCTATATAATANTCNTGTTCTATCGGNCACCANTTNNNAGGATTCTCTANATGCAGAGTATCTGTTGAATCATCATTATATGTGGCAACGATAATACCATTNTCTATCCTGCTCTGCATATTATTCGTGCTACCTGCTAAAAGTAGATATGCTTTGCTAGCTTTTCCTTTCAAAGGTATCACTACACTATCTGGATAATTATCCCATAANGAGGTNTATANNACATTTTTTCCTTCANCATTATTTTTGAANGANACACCTANNNTNGTNTCNAANATTCCATCAACGANTTTGCTTCTGAAACCACTATCTTCAATTTCTACCTTTCGGTCAGGGACACACCATTCTCCTATCCCATGAATAGGCATCTCCAAAGTCGTATATGGAGAACGTGGGGTTAGGTATTCATTCTTAAAAATATCGTCTACGTTAGAATTATAAACTCGAGATAAATCAACATATTCCAACTGTCCTTTGACGGAAATGTCACTAAGTCCCAGTTTATCAAGATTAAAGTCCTTCTGCGAACTAGAAGGATTAGATGAGTTGGGGTCTACATCATGGTTTTTCATAATGTTTCTTTCTGGCATATCTATCTCAATAACCTGCCATTCATCATTACTACCATTTTTTTCTACCCATTCACCATCTTCTCCACACGTAGAGACTACAATATTAAGTGGTGCCTTAAAATGTTGCTCTATTTCGTATCTCGCTTTATTTCCTACACGTTTGTAAGAGTAAGATAGATACGGAGTTTTTATCGATACCGAATCCCATTCCAATGGGAATGCAGGTTTTATGATACAACGTCCATAGAGAGCATCGGGTTGTATACCGAACAAACCATTAATAAGAGCCCTTGATGATATTCCTATATTATCTCCGAAATCGCGATAAGCCTCACTGCAAGCCTTATCATAATAACTTATTTGTCCGAAATTACCTGGACTTTGTCCCATATACATACCATCCAAGATATCTGCCTTCAACAAACGATACCCCACATCAGATCTTCCTGCTTTGAAATATGCCAATACCATATTCATCACTTCCTCATGAGCTACATTGTTTGTACTCCATTCGTATGGCAACCAATTTGTAGTAGCTAAAGTAGAAAGATTATCTGTGTTATACATACTATCCTTTATCAATATCGGTATATGAGGTAACGATCTATCTACGTATTCCGTAGCACGCCATGCCTGTTGAGGTGTGCATGCACCACAGTCTATTGGAGTATATATAGACCATATAGCAGCACTCTTATGCACTCGTTTGAGTCCNATAAAATCTATAAATTCAGCCCAATGTCCCTCCGGTTCCAACCAAAGGACTGTATTCATAGCATGNAATATGGAATCGGCCTCAGCCTTATATTTTCTTCCGTCCTCGCCTATTATCTCCGCAATACGAGAAGCTAATTTATTTGCTCGATAATTATATGCTGTGGAATGTGTTACACCGCCACTATTATAGTATAAAGCATCACTGGCCCAAATACAACAATAACCATCATACAAATAATCTCCGTCAGCATCAAAATTTCGTTTTTCCCAATCCAGATGTGCCGTTATAANGGGCCATAATTTACGCATATATGCAGTATCTGCATCGTAACAAAAATGCCATAACAGTTCATCGATATAGTTGAGATTCATATCATAATGATGCATATTATCCTTTCTATTGGGATATCTACAGATATACCCATTAGAATACATCTGTGTACCCCATTTTTTCTCTGCCCTAGCTAGATTTTTTGATCGATCTTGTGTAGGATGCGGATAAACGGCAGGAACATCCGTCACCTGACTATTAGCGTATGCATCAAAATGTTTCACTGCCCTATCATTCCAACCAATAGCATCAGCTACGTATGCTGCCCGCCAACCGCACAGTGGCATACGCCAACCTATACAGCCATGTAACCATGTATTGGTCTCTCCATCCCATAAACCATCTGCGGCAGCACATAGATTAGAGCCCAACGTATTTATAAAAGGATCTGGAGTGTTAAACTCTACGGCATTTGCTATCATCTGACGAGAAGATTCCGTTTCATTATATATCCGTTCACCTTCTTTTGAACTTGGAGTAATGAGACGTTCATTATTCNGGAGAATAAGGAATGTTTCTTTATTTCCTTTCCAAGAAATTGTCTGCAATGGCTTTTCAGATTCTAACGGTTCAAATTTAGACATATCATCCATACCCAAATCTCCATTACGATAAAATTTCTTGCCTCGTATTTTNTTAAGACTTGCAGATAATNTCACATCATCGTCAAAGTTCTTTGTTGAAAACTTCCATACAGCCCCTTCATCTGAATATGATGCCATCACCATAATATGTANTTCACCTTNCTTCCAGGNCTTATCCCTTAAGATATACTCTCTTCTACCNCCTTGATAACGAGCTTCACAAAANGTAGTNCTATCTAATCGTGTNGTANNNCCNTTNTNNGACAGCCACAATCGTATNTTTTTACTNTTTCCTTTATCGTATGTTGCAAATATAGGTNGATCACTTGTCTCTAAGCGAAACAAGGTATGAGTTCCATATAGGGCACGAGTATACTTGTTATTACCATTTATGCAGACNATATCCCTACCATCTGGNAAATACTGCATAGTTCGAGCTGGTTTATTTTGCTTTTGTGCATTTACATTTGAACANAAAAGGAAACTAGTTAATAACAAAATTATTATCTTCATGANGGGTTGTATAGCAANNNTATNTTTNAGTAGGCACAAAGGTAACATTTTNTTTNGGATAATNCAAGANTAAAAAACTGTAAAACGGTTTTTCATTGTAAAAAAAATAGTTACCTTTGTNGNCGAAACCAAAATATTATGCTTAGAACCTATATAACATCACTAATANTATCATTATCATTTGCATGCACTCATGCCGTATCCTCATCGTTNACGGCAAAACGTTTTTCNGTAAGNGATGGNNTNCCCACNAANAGTGTTAACTGTGTNACACAGGACAATAACGGATATATATGGATTGGAACAAGCAACGGACTTGTAAGATATGACGGCGAACAGTTCCTTACCTTCTCGTCTTTGTCACCCACCGGAGATGGGTTGAACGAGGGTACGGTGTCTTATATCTTAAAGGACAGTACAAATAATCTACTTTGGCTATATACTCCAAGACGAACAATGGTGTGCTTCGACATCTCGAAATCTCGTATCATAGATTATACAGGTAAGAACGACTATAACAAACCATACAGGTTATATTCGCAACTTAAAAACGCTTTATGGCTATATGACGAGCACAACGGCGTAAGGAGAATTTCCGTAAACAACGGAAAGTTTAGTGTAAAGGATTACAGCTTTGAAAATAAACAAATTCCTGACAGAAAAGTAAAACTTATAAGGGAAGATAAGGAACATAACACTTGGATTGTAACGAACAAAGGTTTTCTCAGAATAGATAAAAACGGGAAAGAGACAATAATTGCCAAAGGCGAGAATATTGAGGCTTTCTGTGAGAATAACAGAAATATCATATACACCACATATTCCGGAGACCTCGTGGTATGCGATTATAACGGGAAACAAAAAATCAGGAAAAAGGATCCCTTGGCCGGAAAGATTGGACAAAACAACAGTTTCGTTTTCAATGACACATGCTATTTTACTACAAATACCACCACATACGCCATAGATACAAAGGATAATAAGATATTTATTCCTGTCAACAGACAGATGCCTGGTGCTACAGAAAAAGAGAGGATAAACGGTTTCAAAATTCTATCTAACAGGAAAGGTATGTTTTATATCTTCTCTAAATGGGGGTTCAAACAAATGCAACTTATTCCAGATCCTATCTATAAGGCCAGTAACCGTGGAATATCTGTTGCTGTAGACAAGGATAATAACTTTTTTATTGCGACATACGGAAATGGTTTATATTATTACAACCCTAAGGAAGATAAACTTACCCATTTTTCTACAAATGATAAGGAACCTATCATACAAACAAATTTTCTTTATTACGTAAATGTAGACAAGGAGCAGAATTGTTGGGTAAGTACACCTTACGGATTATATCTTGTATACGAGGATGCTGGTATCGATGCATCATACCATCGCCCTGACCCAAATGGTTTCAACCCCTGGTCTAACTTCGTGAGGAATATCGTAAAAAATAAGAATGGCGACATCCTACTATGTATGCGTGACGGAAGGTTATTCAAATTTGACCCCTATTCTAACATATCCTCGCCATACGGGAAGATGCCAGCATGCGTATATGCATTGGATTATGACAAAAATGGGCATGAATGGATAGGCACAAGAGGTGCGGGCATTTTCGTTGACGGTAAACAATACAGTTATCCAGACTCAGCATATCATATCCCCACGAGTGAGATCTTTGATATAAAGACAGATGTTCATGGACGTACGTGGATTGCAACATTCGAGGCGGGATTACTTATAGCGAAATACGAGGGGAAACACCCTATGAAATTTAAGCAATTGCTATACAAAGATTTCGGTATAAGCAGAATGCATGAATTGTTACTAGATAAAAACGGTTTGATGTGGATTGCCACGGACTTTGGTATCTGCATGGCTGATACCAAAGAAAAAGAGATTAAAGAGGAATCGTTTAAATTCTTCAATGCACAAAACGGGAAACTACCATTTAATGAAATTCTTGGAATAAAGGATATAGGAAATAGCATCATGGCCCTTGCAACAAATAACGGTGTTGTGTTGTGCAAATATGACAAGAAAAAAGATAAGTTTGAATATAAAGAGATAAATAGAAAAACGGGTATCTCTAATAATATAGTGCACGATATCGTAAGAAGTGGTAATAACCTATGGATTGCCACAGAGGAAGGACTAACAAGAGTTGACATCAATAGCGATTTTAAAGAGTCTTACATATTAGGCAAAACACCTGCAAGTAATAACTATAGCGAGAACGGATCTATTATTCTTGAAGACGGAAGAATATTGTTTGGTACCAATGACGGAGTCATGATACTAAAATCCGGAACACAAAAGACTACTACATACTCAAAACATCTGCCTTTAATTACAGATATGGCTGTAAACGGAATGTCTATACTTACAGAGAATATAGAGGATGTAAAAATAAAAAATGACGGAGGTAAGATTTCTGCTGTTATCCTACCCTACGACCAAAACTCAATAAATATACATTTCTCTGATTTGAACTATGTAGATAAAGCTGCTTCTATTTTCCAATATTANTTGGAGGGTATTGATAAAACATGGCTTACTGAAACAAGTGTCAACCAAGCAATATANACTCANNTNCAACCNGGTATATATATATTCCATCTACGTACCATGCAAAATGGTGGCGAATGGAGCGAAGAAACGATAATGCGCATTTATATCCGTCAACCGTGGTGGAACACGTGGTGGGCATGGTTATTCTATCTTGCCATCGCAGGCATAATCGCATATTACATACTGAGAACACTTAAGAGAAATCTCGCACTGAGACAGCAGCTAAAGGTAGATAAACAAATAAGCGACTTCAGAGTGAACTTCTTTACTCATGTATCTCACGAATTCCGTACCCCGCTTGCTATCATCAGTGGCACGACAAACAAAATTGCAGCAGATGCAGACAGACCTGTATCTAAAGGAAATCTACAGGCGCTAAAGAGAGGTGTCAGAAGGATGAACGACCTGATAAACAGATTGATGGAGTTCAGAAAACTTTCTAACAACGAGGTCAGACTCAGGGTAGAGAACAGAGATTTCATCAAGACGATGAGGGCAGTGTATCAAGACTGTTATATGATTGCTCAACAGAAAAAGATCAACCTAAGTTTCGTTCCTTCTGTAAAGGAATTTATGGTTCCTTTTGATCTAGGTAAGGTAGAATCGATTACATATAATCTGCTCTCGAATGCGATTAAATATACCCCTGAGGGTGGTTCCGTGGAGCTGAAAACGAAAATAGAGGGCGAAAAGATTATTACTGTAGTTGAAGATAATGGTCCAGGATTAACTTCAGAGCAGGAAAAAGTCCTTTTTACACAATTCATGAATGGCATCGTATCAAAAGGTGGTATGGGTATTGGATTGTATATTGCAAAGAGATTGGCACAAATACATAAGGGTGATATAATATATCAACGTGTATCCGATGACGGAGGCTGCAGATTTATATTTACGCTACCGAGTATAGGTAACGCGTATAATGAAAGTGAATACGCAACAAATACTGCCATAAACACTGCAGAGGATAAGTTAGAAGACAGGATGGAGTTAATCCAAGAAATGAAGAATAATCCGATAAATGATGTACATATTGCCGTCATTGAGGATGATTCGGATATGATGGAACAAATAAGCAGTGAATTATCTAATTTCTTCCACGTAGACTGTTACAATAATGGAACTAAAGCTCTTGCAGGAATAGACAGCAGCGTAAAAACTCATCGTCTGCGATGTCATGATGCCTGATATGGATGGTTTCGAGGTCGTTCATCAGCTAAAACTAAAAGATAGAAACAGAGATGATCCCAGTCATCATGCTCACCGCATTAGATGATGACGCCAACAAACTTAGAGCTATCAAGGCCGGTGCTGATGACTACTATGTCAAGCCATGTAATGTCATGTTGCTNGCCAATAANGCNCTCCAANTAATTGGCAAATCGAAGAAAATAGATGCCATGACCATCACGGATTCTGATAAAGAAACCAAAGACGATANCGATATAAAGGAAGAGGTTGAAACAACGGATAANCCGCTACTTACTTCNCAAGCTGATAANAATTTCCTTGATAGGATAGAGGTCATCATAGATCAGCATATCAGCGATGTCAATTTCAATGTAGACCAACTGGCTGACATCATGAAGATAAGCAGAACAAAAGTCTATTACTCTGTAAAGAAAGTTACGGGAACATCACCTAATGCATACATTCAGAATAAACGTCTTAAGATGGCTGCAGAAATGATTCTCGAGGGCAGACTTACCGTAAGCGAGATAAGTGATAAAGTGGGATTCCAGACCCCTGCATACTTTACCAAATGTTTTAAACAACATTATGGAGTGACACCTACGAAATACAGGGAAAAACCGATTGAATAATTCTGTTTTACAGCATTTTGAACAAAATTACACTTATTTGTATGATATTTTAGGATTCATCTAGATAAAATGTGATAACTTCGCAGATGAAAACCTAAAATTATGAAAAGATTTCTTTTATCGGTAACGTTAATGGCAACAGCCATAACGATGTGTGCCCAATCTGCAGAGAGTGTATTAAACACGGCTCAAAGGGTTAATGACTATTTTATGAATAAATATTCTGACCCAACGGTACCTACGAATGTCAAAAAAATCAGACCGAGTAATTTGTGGACTAGAGCGGTGTATTATGAAGGATTGATGGCACTATACGACATTGATCCGCAACAAAGATATATCGATTATACGGATAAATGGGCTTCATTCCATAAATGGACGGCCAGAAATGGCAACAACACGTGTGATGCCGACGATCAGTGTTGTGAACAGACATATCTGATAAGGTACATTCAGAATCCATCTAGAGAGAAAATAGATAACGTAAAAGCCAATTTGGAACACCAGATGACAACNAAGATTGGTTGGTGGACATGGATAGATGCTATCCAAATGGCTATGCCTGTATACTCAAAAATGACTAAGATAACAGGTGAACGTAAATATATAGACCATGCTATGAAAATGTATACATGGTCACGAGACACGTTGGCAGGAGGTCTTTTCAATGAGGAAGAAGGTTTATGGTGGAGAGACAAAGACTACGTCCCGCCCTACAAAGAGAAAGACGGTCAAAATTGTTACTGGAGCAGAGGAAATGGATGGGTTTACGCNACNTANGTAAGAGTGATAANCGATTTAGGTAAAAAAGATGCGTATTCTAAACAACTGAAAAAGGATTTCCTCATGATGACCGATGCNCTTGTGAAATGCCAGAGNGAAGACGGANTNTGGAACGTTAGTTTAGTATCACCTACAACTTTCGGAGGTAAGGAACTTACTGGNCCCTCACTCTTCTTATATGGTATGGCATGGGGTATAAACAATGGTATACTNAAAGAAAAAANATATCGNCCTATCTGNGACCGTATATGGAAAGCAATGGAAGAATGTGTTCATAATNACGGGTTCTTAGGATGGGTACAAGGTACAGGAAAAGACCCTTCGGCAGGTCAACCTCTATCATACGATAAGATTCCTGATTTCGAAGATTACGGAACAGGTTGTTTCCTCTTAGGAGCTACCGAATACTACAAATTGATACAAAATAAAAAATAATTTATAGCATATTAATATGAACGGAAAAAGAATTCTCTGTATATCGGTATCAGTAGTATTTTGTTCACTGCTGATGGCACAACAATGGCCAAGCATTACTACTGAAATGAAACCTGGCACAAGATGGTGGTGGTTAGGTTCGGCTGTAGATAAGGAGAATATTACGTGGAATATTAAAGAATATGCTAACAAAGGTCTGGGAACGCTGGAAATAACCCCTATATATGGAGTACAAGGCAATGAGGCTAATGAACTGAAATTCTTATCTCCTCAATGGATGGAGGCTTTACGNTANTGTGAAGAAANNGGTAAGAAAAATAATNTNGACATCGACATGAATACNGGTACNGGNTGGCCTTTCGGNGGACCTGAAGTACCTATTGACGAAGCTGCATGTAAGGTGGTATTCTGCGATACGACCATCAATGGCAAGAAAATCGATGTCGCCCTCAANGTTGCNGAAAAAGAGAAGAAATTTGCACAGTTGCATAAAGTGATGGCTTACGGCAACAAGCAGTNCATAGATGTAACGTCNTACGTAAACAACAGCGTTNTGAANTGGAAGGCTCCCAAGAAGGGNNCATGGAGGATAATCGCACTNTACATCAGTAGGACAGGACAAAAGGTAAAACGTGCNGCTCCTGGNGGAGAGGGATTTGTTATAGACCATTTCGACAAGGATGCAGTAAAACACTATCTTGAAAAATTCGACAGGGCATTCCAANAGACAGGTGTACCCTACCCTAAAACGTTCTTTAACGACTCNTACGAAGTATACGGCGCCGATTGGACTCCATCACTGCTCGATGAGTTTGTAAGACGTAGAGGATACAGACTGGAGAATAANCTTGACAAGCTCATAGACAGAGATNCNCAGGTTTTGTCTGATTANCGTGANACATTAGGAGANTTNCTCTTAGAGAANTTNACAATGCAATGGACGGAATGGGCTCATAGTCATGGTTCACGCACTCGAAATCAGGCTCACGGTTCACCAGCCAATCTTATCGATGTATATGCTGCCGTGGATATTCCGGAAATAGAAGGCTTCGGTCTGTCTGATTTTAATATTAAAGGTCTTAGGAAGGACTCTGGTTACACGAAGAAAAACGACAGTGATATTTCCATGCTAAAATATGCAGCGTCAGCAGCGCATATCACGGGAAAGCAACTTGTTTCCAGTGAAACGTTCACTTGGCTAACGGAACATTTCCGTACCTCATTATCCCAAATGAAGCCAGATATGGATCTGATGTTTACCTGTGGTGTTAACCACATGTTCTTTCATGGTACATGTTACTCTCCCAAAGACGAAGAATGGCCAGGATGGCGTTTCTATGCTTCTGTAGATATGTCACCCAACAATACTATATGGCGAGATGCAAAGGGGTTAACAGATTATATCACTCGTTGTCAAAGTTTCTTACAAGCAGGAAAACCAGACAATGATATACTCGTATACCTCCCTGTCAGGGATATGTGGAAAAGAGCGGCAAAGAATAATCAGTTGCTGATGATGTTTGACATTCATTCCATGGCCGAGAAGGCNCCCGACTTNATAAGAGATGTTGATGGAGATNGACTCTTTAGGTTACGANTGTGANTATATCAGTGACAAATACCTGCTCTCCACNTCATTTGAAGATGGNATGTTGAAAACTATAGGAGGAACGAAATACAAAGCTATAGTNATTCCAGGTAGCGGTAACCTACCCGAAAAAGTACGAAAACATCTCGATGANCTCGCAACTAAAGGTGCTGTAATAATAAACGGCATAGATTCCAAGGCATTAGCATCTGTGGCNAAAGCCGAAGAGATGAGGCTACACGGACTTAGAGCTATACGAAGAGATAATGGGAATGGATACACCTATTTTATAGCAAACCTTACCCCAAATGATTTCAATGAGTTTGTAGGTCTATCGGTGGATTACGAAGATGCATTGTTTTTCAACCCCATGAACGGTGAAATAAGGAAACCGTATCTTTCTGATAATGGCATCATGCTTTCACTAAGATCAGGTGAATCGGTAATACTTAGAACATATAATCACAAGACAGCATATAGAAAGCAATACACAGATACCATCGCAGACAGATATACGGAAAAAGTCCTTGATGGTAAATGGCAACTGTCTTTCGTTGAATCTACACCTGCGATAGGCACAACATATAATCTGGATAAATTAACTACATGGGAGAATATCAATGATACTCTCAGTACCCTTATGGGAACGGGTGTTTACACTACGTATGTAAACCTTTCCAAACAGGAAGCACAAAAACGTTGGAAAATCGATCTCGGCGATGTAAGAGAAAGTGCAAGAGTATATGTCAACGGAGAATATATCGGATGCGCCTGGGCTGTACCGTATATCATAGAATGTAATCCACTACGAACAGGTAGGAACGAAATAAGGATAGAGGTCACGAATCTCCCCGCCAACCATATTGCGGAATTGGACAGACAAGGTGTAAAATGGAGAAAGTTCAAAGAGATAAATGTGGTAAACATAAAGTATAAGAAAGATTCATACGCTAACTGGAGTCCTGTACCCTCAGGTCTGAACAGCGATGTAAAACTATTCTGCGAATAGTCTTTGAAGAGAAAATTATAAAATTGAAACCTAAAATATGAAAAGAAAGATTGTATTGATGCTTTCTGCATGCATTGGTATTGCTAACTTAAGTGCAGAAAATAGTACTTACACACGTTCTCTGGAGACGTTAGACAGAGGATTGGTAGTATTACCTGCGCAAGAAAAGGGACAATTCCTTAGTTGGAGGATATTTAATAATGACAATAACGATCTGAAATTCAAGGTACTGCGTAATGGTGAAGAGATTGTATCAGGACTTAACGTCAGCAACTACGTGGATACGGAAGGGAAACAGACAGACTCTTACCAAATCGTTTGCGGGCATGACACGACCAATGCGGTAAAACCGTGGTCAGACCTGTTTGCAAGGATTCCGCTAAACCGTCCACAGGGAGGTGAATTAGATGGCAGAAAATATGTGTATACTTCCCAACGACTGCAGTGTAGGTGACGTAGATGGTGACGGTCGGTATGAAATTATACTAAAATGGGATCCCAGTAATGCTCACGACAATGCTCATGACGGTTATACGGGCAATGTGATACTTGACTGTTACACCCTTGAAGGTAAACAGTTGTGGCGTATAGACTTAGGTCGCAACATCAGGGCNGGAGCTCATTACACTCAGTTCTTGGTTTATGATTTTGATGGCGACGGTAAAGCCGAGATGATTTGCAAAACGGCTCCGGGCAGTATTGACGGNACNCANCATTTTGTAAGNGANGCNGCTACAGATGACGAGATAAAGAAGGTTGACAACAGTGCGGTATACGTAAACAAGAGAGGAAGAATTCTTACAGGAGAAGAATTTCTCACGGTGTTTGACGGTTTAACGGGTAAATCGATACATACCATCTGGTATAACCCCAACCGTGCTCTCTCTGTAGGCGGTAACACCGATTATTCGCCTGAATGGGGAGACGAAAATGGCAACAGAGGAGAACGTTTCCTCGCTTGTGCAGCATTCCTCGACGGACTAAATAAACGACCAAGTGCCGTGATGTGCAGAGGGTACTATACCCAATCGAATCTATGGGCTGTNGATTTTGACGGGAAACAACTTAAAACGAAATGGTTGCATTGTTCTCCCTCTCCTTCTGAATGGTACGTAAAAGACGGAGAAGGCAATATCATCAAACAAGACACGGGACTAAAACATAGTGCCTTCGGACAAGGTACACATAGCGTGGCTGTAGGTGATGTTGACGGCGACGGTGCAGATGAGATAATATATGGTAGTTGCGCAATAGATAATGACGGAAGTCTGCTCCACTCTACGGGATTAGGGCATGGCGACGCNCTNCATCTTGGCGACCTTGATCCTGACAGACCAGGATTAGAGGTTTTCATGCCACACGAAGCATATCCTTATGGTGCCAGTCTGAGAGATGCGAAAACGGGAGAGATTCTATGGAGATGCTATGATAAAGAGGATACTGGAAGNGGTCTGACGGCTGACATCGATTCAACACACCGTGGAAGTGAGATATGGAGCTTTGCAGAGAGAGCCTTCTATAGCATCAAAGGTGAAAAAATTGCAGACATTGCTCCACCTGCCAATTTCCGCATCTATTGGGATGGTGATCTACAAGATGAGNTATTGGCAAATACGAGAATCGATTGGCGTAAAAGAGGACGTGACGGTTCTCCTGCCGTAACAAAATCAAGTATACAGAAGTGGGATGGAGAAAAGATGGTAACCATACCATTTAGTAATGGCAAGACTATGTATGAGATGGGTAATTCGGTTGCTTGNAACGGTTCTAAAGCAACACCTTGTCTACAGGCTGATATCTTAGGTGATTGGAGAGANGAGTTGATCGAGTACGACAGNGAAAACNGTTCTTANCTTAACATCTTTACGACAAACATACCTACCGTACATCGAATACCNACNCTTATGCATGACCACATATATAGAATGGNNATNGTATGGCAAAACGTTACATACAACCAACCTCCACATGTAGGTTATTATATGGGTGATAAATAAATCGTTATTAAAAAAGTAGGGAGATTATTTAGTCCCCCACTTTTTTAGTCTTTTATATTCCTTTTTCGTCAGAGTCATAAAGGAGCCGTGTTGCGGTGCTTCCACACCTTGTATATCCTGAGGTTCATGGAAATTCCTCATATACTTATCNGCCTTACAGATNACGATTAATGTTTGGGCTTTGAGGAATATTCTATATATGCCACNCTCCATGTNTCATCANCTATCANTTGGAANGCAGAAGGTCCTTCNCATTTCTTATTNCCNTCAAAATCCACNTAATCCGANTCNTCGGGTGTATGCCAAGGACCATGAAGATCTTTCGANGTAGANGTAAAGATACCNGGNTTTCCACCTTCCTTCTTTATCATCATGTGGAATAAGCCATCTGCCGGAACATAGTTTATATCTGCATCGATAGTCGCATATCCCCAATCAAACAACAAGCGTGGTTGCGTTATAGTTGTAAAATCCTTATCTGCGTAAGAATAATAGACTCTGTCATACTTATTCTCCGAAGAGTTCAGTATGGAGTAATAAATCATATAACCTCCCTTATGACCGTCGGTCCACACATAATTAGGATTCCATATTATCTGAGGAGCCCATACCCTATTCACATCNCTGTAGTTACTATATANACCTTCCTGCTCAGCATCACTGAATATCTCAGGACCTTTACGGAAATCAAATGTCACTGAAGTCCAGTTTATCAAGTCATCGCTCTTCATCAAATTGATGCCGTAGTTAAACCATTTTTTCGATTTACGAACACACATATCTGTTGTCACCATAAGGTAACCTTTACCATCGTATGTTCTGCAGACATACGCATCACGTACACCACCCTCTATTTTTGCCTTCTCTTCAGGGCTATATATAGAGTCTCCGTTCAACAGATCTTCATAATGAATACCATCACGACTTATTGCATACGCCGTCCANTCGCCCCTGCCACTCATGTGACAATAGAGATATCCATAATCACCTTTTTGGTAATTCTGAGCATTGACATTGCAACAACACATCAACAATGCCAAAGGAATTAATTTCTTCTTTATATTCATAAGTTTGTACTTACTAATTTTATATCCAGCAACAAAGTTATTATCATCAACGTAATCCAACCATCCTACTATCGCAGACGTTGCACCACTCGATTCCATACTCTGTTCTGCAACCAAGCGTATAATATCATCATCTCTGTCTTCCAAAAGGAAAAAGGATGTCTCTCCAAAATACTTATTCCGAATCGCTACTTCGCCCGTAATGATATTTGGAAGGGTATATACGAATACGGCGGGACTTGGATAATAATCATTCATATCATCTATCGTCTGTTGATATCTCATATCATTCCACAGCGATCCCGTCTTACCGAAAAAGATGATATTGCGTTTCTCTGAGTAGCTGTTTCTGTCAGCGAGTTGATTTAGTAACAATTCCGATGCAACGAATCCTAAACGACTCAAGGCATCCATCTTAAAGAATTTGGGATAGTTACATTCACAACGGTGATAGAGTTCCGACAACATGTTAAGACCTTCTCNCTCTACATTCATTCGTTGTCCGTCAACTATCACGTCATACGGCAATATAAAAACATGATGTAATTGAGAATAAGAGAAATCCTTCTCCTCNGTTTNATTTTCAGTACTGNGATCAGAGTATTCAAACAGCATTGCAGCGTTACATCCTCCGAAACCGGATAACAGCTTTATAAACTTCTTCTTGTCGGTTGGTCTTTCTTCACCTGACACATTTATTCTATGTGACACTCCATATTCCTGGAATCCGCGCGTACCCAAGATCCTACCCGACTCTATTTCCTTCATCGATATGATTGTCTCCAGAATACCTGCAGCTCCCATGGTATGTCCGAAATATCCCTTTAGGGAGTTCGCGGGTATTGAGCTTAGTCCTGCACGTTCTATGGCATACGACTCCATCTCATCATTGTAAAGAGTACTTGTACCATGAGTACTGATAAGACCTATGTCATCTATATCTACGTCTTTTATCACGTCTTGTAGAACGCGCATACATCCTTCTCCCGTTTTTGATGGACTGGAGATATGATAAGCATCATTTCTTATACTTCCATTCGAAACGATCCACCGCGGTTTAAGCGTTTCAGATTCCTCATCATCTGTACGCTTGAAAATAATCGTAGCTGCCGCCTCACCTAAATTCAGACCACTTCTGTCTATATCGAAAGGACGACATTCTGATGATGACAAAGCATGAAAGGACTGGAATCCTGAGATAATAAAACGTGACTGTACATCACATCCTGAAACAATTACGTACTTATACTGCGATTTCCTTAGTATCCTCGCAGCGTATATTTCCGCACAAAGACCAGATATGCAGGCATTAGATACCACTACAGGCCTGTTTCTGTTGCTAAAGAAAGAGGCTATCTTTTCAGCAGAGACACCTATACACATCCTGTCTTGAGATAAAGACATTCTACTGCGACTATCCAACAAGTCGATATTTCCCTTCGTAGAAGAAATGATGAACAAGACATCATCCGATGACGGATCCAACGAAGGTACGTTTTCCAAAGCTTGAGATATACTATCGATTATCATCGATTCAAACTTGGTATATCCATCACGACAACGATAATTCTCCATGAGAGAAGCGACAAAAGGGTCTGGTATGTCCATGAAGTCTTCATAACGCTTCAGACATGACTTACCCTGGCGCAATGCCTCGTAATTCTTATTGGACGTATTACCTAAGGGGGAAATTATATTGTCGGAGATAATCTCTATCATTATCGATAAACTCGTTACGTATTAAATAGAATCTATATCGCTGAGGGCTATTTTCATTACTCCCTCGGCTATCACCTCCTCACCCACTTTCACGTATGCTTGTACGAGAGTGATTCCCATAACATCCTCCAACACATCAATAGATGTATCAAGCTTTTCACCCAAACGCGGTGAACGATATATGCTTAGTCCTTTTATGGCTCCGATAAAACCCAATTTGACAGGTTTCTTGTATATGTACACATTCACATATCCTATACGCGCAGCACAGGTCTGCGCTATATTCTCCATAAGTGCATATCTGCTTAGCGTACTGTCTGGCTGAAAATAAATATTATCCTCACGTACCGTCAGTTCCGTAGCCGTACGTTCCATACTGAAATCCGTAAGGTAATCAATCATCACAAAAGGTGGCTTTTGCGGTAATATCGTAGATATATCGATAGAACGAAAATCCATCAGCTCCAAAAATCATAATAGTTAAACCATTGATCGGGATAGCTCTTCACCGTCTGCTCTAAAATATTGGCGAAACTTTGTGCTAACATCTGTTCCCGTTGACCACGTGTGGTACCGTCTGACGAAGGTGCGTCTAGTCGACGTATAATTACATCATAACTATAAATACCCGTTTTCATGACCATTACTGATATCACAGGAACCTGTTTCATCAAAGCAATACGAAACGGTCCTTCAGGGAATTTCGCCTTATCGCCCATAAAATCACATTGTAAGGATTTCTTTGAACCGAAGAGCCTGTCGGCAGGAATACTAAAAATATCTCCTCTGTCTATCGCATCATAGATTTCAAAGATATGTGACATATCGTCACGTACGGGTATCATCCCTATGTTGTTATCTTTAAAAATTCTGTTTCTATTACTCATTATAATCTGAGACTCTCCGGCATAGACGAGTGCATTATATGATTTATTGTTAGATATAAGTGTATAACCTGCAATCTCATAATTGCCTACATGTGCCGACAATATAATAAAACTATCGGGCTCTCGCTCCAACTGTTGATACATATCATATCCGTCAAGATTAAAATGGAATTTTTTGCCTGCGTAAGATGCGAAACGGTCAACCACGACTTCACCCATTTTCAGATGATTTAGATAGACATGCACAAAAGACTTTACTCTGCCATAGTGCATGCGCTCCCTAAAAAAACGGTATGTCACGATATAACCTCTATGTGCCAACAGCATTACCATCGGGATGCCGAAGGCAGCCATAGGAAGATATATCAACCAGAGTGGCAGTATCCTCACTAATCCTAAAAGGATCTTATAAAGAATGGGAGCCCCAACGGTACGTCCTTTCCAGGACTGTTGAGTTTCATCAACCAATTTTCTTCTCTATAAAGTCACAAAAGTCTTTATAAGTTCTTACGCCTACCATTTCCTCTGGTTTAAGACGGAAACCGAACTTCTTTTCTACGATAACGACAATATCTACGAAATCGAGACTGTCTATACCCATATCTTCCTTTAACAATGCATCATCAGAAATCTTATCTTCATCGATCTCCAAATCGTCGATCATAAACTCCTTTACCTTCTCCTCTATTTCCTGTCTGTTCATAATATATAATAATTTTAATTCTTTTTCTTCACTCCCAACAAGGTATGTCCCTGTCCTAAATTATCATGCACCTCCACTATCTGAAGACCTACTTTTTCTATTATTTTTTTAAGGTCATCACTATGAAACATCTTACTGTTACCGTTTGCAATATCGGTAAAATAAAGACTTATCATTGTCAGGCACATGGCGGCAGCTTCAAATCGCTGTCTATCCCAAAATGTTTCCATGATATATAAAGTCGTATTCTCGTCCATTATCGACGCTGCGCGACGAAGAATACTTTCCACTTCATCTTCACTAAAGCAATCTAGGAACTGACTCATCCATATAACATCAAAATGATTGGGTGGTAGTTTACTCTGCTCGTCCAACAGGTTTACACCGTATCCAAAAATTCTGTCTGCACCTGTCTTCCCTTTCACGTTCTCTTGCATCATCCCTATCTGCTGTGGGAGGTCTGCGATTGTAACCTTTACATCCGCATCATACTCTACGCACTTAAGAGCCCATTTTCCGGTGTTACCACCCACATCCAATAGGGTCTTCGGCTTATTCTTAAAAACGATTTCCATAGCCTCTGGAAATGATGAGTCTGAGAAGAAATGATCAAACGCGAACCAGCTATCCTGCACATCTTTGGGGAAAGAAGACAAAGCCTCGTAAACAGTCTTCCAATCGCCAAAATGTTCCAATCCTGCTGGTCTACCCTCACGTAAAGATTCCTCCAGACGAAACATTCCTTCATAGCAAACTGTATGGTTAAAATCCAAATTCACATGGGTCGCAGGATCATTGAGCAGGAACCATCCTGTTTTAGATATCTCAAATCTGTCGGTATCAGGATTCACAAGAACTGTACCTATAGACAGTGATGCCTCCAACAAGCATTTTGCTGCATACACCGACAGATTTGTTTCCCTAGCGACCTCTTCAATGGTCATACCTTCCTTACTGTCACTCAACTTGTCTAAGATACCAAAACGTAACATCAGGCGTGAGACCTGAAATGCGATTGGACCAAAGGCTATAAACTCAGCCATTCTCTGCGCTTCAAGCGCAGAGAATGGCTCTTTTATGTATCTTTCTTTTAATGATTCTGTAAGATGCATGTTAATCTATTTCTTTCAATATTCGTTTTGCAAGGTCTTTCATTCCAAGACAGCGACGGCGACCTTCAGAAGAATATTTGAAATCCATACTTCTTGTTGACGTTAATCGCACCTGCTCCAATCTTATTTGACAAACGACCTGACCTGTAGCATTATCTACAACATCTATCGTTCCGGAAAGAATCATGCCTCCAACTCTTTTATTAAACCACGTTCCAAAGTTTGCAGCAGCACTACTGCCCAAATCAACAGATGATAGTTTCATATTCATCGTATAATCAGTATTACCGCTTTCCTGTATCTTAGATGCTTTACTTTTACCATTCCATTCCTTCACGAACCATTGTTTTGATTCTACGCTTTGCGCATCAAAATCAGTTGCGTAATTAGAATTTTTTTCGGTTCTCTTTGCAAAATATTCATCTTTAGTAACACCTTCGAACATTGCGTTGTTATAATCGATATTCAAACTCATGGTTTTGTCTTTCTGCAGAAGACATTTACCATCACCACTTACAACATCTATAGAGCCTTCATCAGCGTATGACGCTAATGAAAACACTGCCATCAGGGCACATAAAAATAATTTCTTCATAGTTGTTAATGTTTAAGAATTAATATTATTTTAGATTTTTCTTAAGAATCTTGGCAAGTTTCTTTCCTGCATCCGTAAATCCGTCATTCCATAGGTTAGACATAGAACCGAAAGAACCACCACTAGCCTTAATATAAAATTTCACTATCTGTTGACCTGCAGAATTTTTTATCACACATTCATCTATCTGATCTCCGTGTTCATCTATTGAAATCGGAGCAATCACCAAGAGATAGTCCTTTGCTGGCACGTCTGTCGCCGATGGATATAATCTAATACCAGAGCCCTTCAATTTGTCGTTTGCAGTAGTACGCATCACCCTTATCTCCGGTTTCAATTCTGTGTCCATTTTTGACACATTAAAACGATTGTTTTTGTCTGCTCTGTCTCTAGCCCAATCCATAAGAGGCAGGTCCTCTATATAAGTACGCGACCAATCTTCCACAAAAGTAAATTCTTTAACACCTGTCAAAGCGTCAAACGAACCTTCGATGGATTTTACGTCAATTTTGTCTGCTGCGTTTAATGACAGTACAAAAAACAGCAAAATAGATAAAATAGTTATTTTCTTCATAATAATTGTAGGTTTTATGATTAATATTTTATTTAAATTTCCTTATCACCAGTGCAGAGTTCGTACCGCCAAAACCAAAAGAATTAGACAGTACGGTATTTATCTCCATCTCCTTCGTTTCTGCAGCAATCTTCAAGGGTGCGGAATACTCATCTGGATTTTCAAAGTTGATATTTGGTGCCACGAAGGAATTCTGCATCATGATAGCTGAATAAACGATCTCACTTGCACCCGCCATCCAACATTCATGACCGGTCATACCTTTGGTACTGCTAATCCACGCTTTTTGGCCGTCAAACATCTGTTTTAACGCCAGTGCCTCATACATATCACCCTGATGGGTACTCGTGGCATGTGCATTAATATAATCGATGTCATCAGGCTGCATCTCAGCATCCTTAAGTGCACGTGTCATGGCTATCACACTACCAGTGTCACTAGGTTGCGATATACCACCTCCATTGGAAGAGAATCCGTAACCGCAGACCTCACAAATAATATTTGCGCCACGTTTCTTGGCGGACTCATACTCCTCCAATACCAAAGCTGCCGCACCGCCGCTGGGCACTAATCCGTCTCTGTCTCTATCAAATGGACGGGATGCTTTATGGGGTTCATTCATTCGTTTGGAGAAAGTACCTATGGCATCAAAGCTTGCCATACCATAATGATTTACTTCCTGTGCTCCACCACACAAAACACGATCCTGAAGTCCTTGTCTTATCAACAGGTAGCCCATACCTATGGAATGAGATCCACTGGCACACGCAGCACTGATAGTAAAATTCACGCCACGTAAATGGAATATAGCACTAAGATTCATATTTACGGTAGAATTCATAGACTGAAATATCAGTCCACTGCCCATCATCGCTGAATCATGCTCTGTTTCCATTATCTTGACCGACTCTATAACAGGTTTTGCCGATGAGTCATTACCAAAGATTATACCCATCTCATTATCCTTCAGATAGTCATCGTCTATCTTTGCCTGTTGTAAAGCTTCTCTACTAGCCATATAAGCAAAGGCTGCCTCTTCAGACATACCCATCCTGCTCCTGCGATCGAGCAACTTCTTCAAATCTGGAATCTCCACGTATCCAGTCAGTCCTGACTGATAACCGTATGCTAATCTTTCCTCATCCAGATGTATACCGCAAACGCCTTTATATAGAGAGTCGCGCACTGTTTCTACATTCTGTCCTATACACGACCAGATTCCTATTCCTGTTACAACAACTCGTCTCGACATCTTTTTATTAGGTATATAATCCTCCGTTTATCTGTATTACTTGTCCTGTGATATAAGAACTTTCTTCACTGGCCAAGAAACTAACCAAAGATGCTACCTCCTCAGGTTGTCCAAAACGCTGCATCGGTATCATCTTCTTCAACTCAGCCTCATCAAGATCCTTTGTCATATCCGTTGCGATAAAACCTGGAGCCACGACATTCACCGTCACCTTGCGGGGTGCCACTTCCTGCGCAAGAGCCTTGGTAGCTGCGATAACAGCGCCTTTAGCCGCAGAATAGTTGGTTTGTCCCGGCAGACCCTTTATTCCTGACAGGGAAGCCATATTGATAACCCTTCCGTGACGATGAGTAAGCATATCCTTTATCACTCTACGTGTAATGTAGAACAGCGCATTCAAATTGGTATCCAAGACCTTATGCCAATCCTCATTCTGCATAAAAATCATAAGATTATCTCTACGGATTCCGCCATTGTTTACGAGGACATCAATATATTCGCCTTTATGTTCCTCTGTCCATGTATCCAATGCCTTCTCTATCTCTGTCGGCGATGAAACATCGAATTTCAGAAGTTCGGCCTGTCCCCCAGCGTTTTCTATGGCTGTTTTAACTTCGTTAGCTGCAGCATCGTTACTAAGATAGTTTATGATTATCGCAAAACCGTCTGCTGCAAGTCTCTGTGCTATAGCTCGGCCTATCCCTCTAGAGGCGCCTGTAACAAGAGCATATTTCATATTTTTGTTATAATTTTATGTTTACAATGCGTATTACCCTTCATGGTGCAAAACGACTCGTACTGCAAAGGTACACATTTTTTTCCATTTTGCAATGATGCGCAAAAAAAAATTCCACATCCCGTAAGAATGTGGAATTTTACCGAAGGTTATGATACCTGTCGGCCTTTGTGGGAAATGCGACACTTACGATCACAATACCTCTCGCACTGCACGCAAATATCGTACCCGAGAAGAGCACCAAGGATAAAATCCTCTTCCGGCGTCAACTCATTAAGTGGTCTGTTGACCATCAAGCGCACTGTATCGAGACAAGCCTTCTGACCGAAAAAGAGATTCAAACGGTCATTACCAACAGACTGAATTATATATGGGATACCCAGATGCTCCAGACGAGTTATGGCTATATGCTCATACTTCTTGTTACAAGTGTAGAGCACCATCCGGCGTACACCTTTCTGGTATTCATATATGTGGTTCGAAAGAACCTTCATATCTCCTGACATGCTTAAAGGCTGTTCCATACTGTACACTAAAAAATCTATCAATTAAAATGCAAGAGAAAAATATGTTCTTATATTAGAGAGATGATTTTATGTCTGCTACCCAAGCATTGATACGTTCCGGAGTCTTATCACTCTCGTTAACGTCATCTAAAGCGAGACCGACGAATTTTCCGTCTATCACCGCTTCCGACTCATCAAAAGCATAACCGCTGGCATCTACAGCACCCACGATATTAGCACCGGCACTCTTAGCCGCATTGTATATCTCTGCCATAGCGCCACAGAAAGTATCACCATAGCTTTCAGCATCGCCACAACCGAAAATAGCTACTGTCTTACCACTGAGATCTGCTCCTTTGATGACATCTACACCATCATACCAATCATCCTGTAACTCACCGGCGCCCCATGTAGAACTGCCAAGAATCAAATTATCATTAGATGCTATGGTGTCGGCAGTCATATCTGCAACGTTAATAACATCTACTCCACCGAGAGCTTCTGCAATCTGACCTGCTAATGATTCGCATGTGCCTGTACTTGAGCCGTAAACAACAACTGTCTTTTTCATTCTTATCAACTTTTATTAATTACTAATCCAATTATCATATTAATGATTTCGGATGCAAAGGTAATAAGGATGAGATAAATGTGCAATACCTAAAATTAGGGTATTGGGCAAAATACCTAAAATTGATTACTCCACAATATCTGTAATCTTTACGGTATTATTTTCTACTGTGAAACGTATATCTGTATTCTCATACATCATACCGTATATACGTTGTCCGTCATCATGATAATGCGGTCGTGGATCCTGCTCTAACAACGAGACTATCGTGGATATATCTTCATCATTAAATTTCCTCTTGAGTATATCCACATTATCTACCTTCAGAACATTCCAATTATTAATAGAGGTAAATCCTCCTTTAGCCGAAGGATGTGAATCTGACGATGCTAAATAAGGTTTGATATCGTAAATCGGAGTACCATCAAGCAGATCGGCTCCCAACACGTATATCACAGTCCCTTCATCTTTACGATGTTCTATCTTCTCTATTTTAACCGATGATATGGCAAGATTATTAGGTCTAAAAGAACTACGTGTAGCAAACACCCCTACTCTCTTATTTCCTCCAAGACGAGGTGGTCGTACCGTGGGACGTTTTACTGCATCAACATTTTCTGAAAAAGCCCAAATCAACCAGATATAGTCGTAATCCTCCAATCCTCGTAATGCTTCCTCATTACGATAGTCCTTCTCAAAAACAATTCGTCCACGCAGAGTGGGCACAACGCCACTCTGTCGTGGAAGTCCGAATTTTGTTGTTAACGGTGATCTAAAGAATGCTATGGGATGTATCTCCACAGATTCCTTATTTAGCGTATGCGATAGACCTTGTCTCTCGTATAACAGTAATCTTCACCTGTCCGGGATAGGTCATCTCCGTCTGTATCTTGTTTGCTATCTCGCCTGACAATGCCTCTGTCTCGGCATCATCCATCTTGTCAGCACCTACGATAACTCGCAGTTCGCGTCCTGCCTGAATAGCATACGTCTTGGTTACTCCTGGATAGCTCATTGCTATGGCCTCCAAGTCATTCAGACGTTTGATATAAGCCTCAACAATCTCTCTACGAGCACCTGGACGTGCACCGGAGATAGCATCGCAGACCTGAACGATAGGTGCTATAAGGGTTGTCATCTCTGCTTCATTATGGTGAGCGGCAATAGCATTGCAGATATCTGGCTTCTCTTTATATTTCTCAGCTATCTTGGCTCCATATAGAGCATGCGGCAGTTCGCTCTCCTCATCGGGCACCTTACCGATATCGTGCAACAGACCTGCACGTTTTGCCTTCTTTGGATTTAATCCTAACTCTGATGCCATGACAGCACACAGGTTGGCTGTTTCACGGGCATGCTGCAGAAGGTTCTGACCGTAACTGCTTCTGTATTTCATCTTACCCACGATACGTACCAACTCAGGATGTAATCCGTGAATACCTAAGTCTATGGTAGTACGTTTTCCCGTTTCTATGATTTCGTTATCAAGCTGTTTCCTTACCTTTGCCACCACTTCCTCAATACGTGCAGGGTGTATACGACCGTCGGACACCAGTTGATGGAGTGCCAAACGACAGGTCTCACGACGTATTGGGTCGAAAGCTGATATCACGATAGCCTCAGGTGTATCGTCAACTACAATCTCAACCCCACAAGCAGCTTCGAGTGCACGAATGTTACGACCCTCACGACCGATGATACGTCCTTTAACATCGTCATTCTCGATATGGAACACGCTGACAGAGTTTTCTATTGCTGTCTCGGTAGCTACACGCTGAATTGTCTGGATAACAATTTTCTTTGCCTGTTGATTGGCATTGAGTTTAGCCTCATCCATTATCTCATTGATATAGCTCTGTGCATCTGTCTTTGCCTCATCTTTAAGACTTTCAACAAGACGAGATTTTGCCTCTTCAGCGCTGAGTCCTGAAAGTTCCTCAAGTTTAGCACGCTCCTGCTGTTGCATCTTAGCTAGTTCCTCGTTCTTTATCTGAATAGCCTTCTTCTCGTTTTCTATCCTTTGTTGATTCTGGTCCAACTCCTGACGACGGCGTCCCAACTCCTCTTGACGTTGGTTCAACTGTATCTCACGCTGTTTAAGTTTATTCTCCCCCTGTTGGATACGTTGATTACGCTGTTGTACCTCTTTCTCGAGTTCATTCTTCTTGTTTAGGAATTTCTCCTTTACCTCGAGTAATTTTTTCTCTTTGATGACATTAGCTTCCTTCTCTGCAGAAGAAAGGATCTCTTTGTATTTTCCGTTCGCGACCTTCGTGAACAAGAAATATCCGATGCCGACACCTATGATAAGTGCCACAACGGAAATTATAATTGACAATAAGCTCATATATATTACATTAAAATATTTCCACTACCAACGCGCAGAAGAAGTAAATGTAATAGTGCAGGATTAAAGAATAAGGATTATTTATCCTTGTTCATTTCGCTCTCTATCTCCTGTGTGATCTTTTTCATCGATTTGACGAATGGTTCAGAATCACTTCTCGATCTCTCTCTTTCATACATCAGGGCGATATCGATGAGAGCCATATAGTTTATTTCTTTTGTTTCCTTGCGACCTTTGTAGAAACTGGAATATGCGTTCAACCTGTCGGTTATCAGTTTCGCAGCACGACGATACATAGCCTCGTCCTGACGAGGTATGTTCACTGGGATATCAGCATCGTAAATATGTAACCTAATACTAAACTTACTATCGTCTGCCATTCCTTTTCTCCATTACAAATCACTTCCCAAAATAGCAACACAACGGTCTATGGTGCGAATCATCTTGTTTACCTCTTTCTTGACATTTTCTATATCAGAACCTGAGGCACTGACGATTCTAGCCGTCTTGAGTGTTTCGTACTCGCTCTTCAGCTGTTCCATCTCACTCTTCAACTGACTAATCTGTTCATCGCGCTCTTTTATTTTACGCTCCAAATCCGCACGCACATCTTTCAACTCCGAGTACGACAGTATCAACTCTCTAACTCGTGTTTCAAAAAGACTGATTGTCTGCTCTTCTGCGGTCATATATGTCCTTACAAATCTCTAAACGCTAATTTCTATGAAAGAAATAGCATATCGCTTTGCAAAATTAATAGTTTTTTTCAAAAAAATCATAACACAAATCTATATTTATGTTTTTTTTACATAATTAAGATTTGCTCATGTCTGCATCCTGGTTCTTCGGTTCCTTCTTTGCAAGCATTATTACCTGATAAGCAAAGTCTGTTACCCATTTCTGCGAAAAGCCTAAACGTGATGCTAATTTCCTCACGCCTACAACAGCCTTCAGGGTAGAAGCATCAGTATAATCGTTTTTCGTGAATATGTCGTTAACAGTCTTCTCTGTCATCTGATATATAGCGCTCTTAAAGAAACTTGGAAGACGCAACTTCAGTTTCATGAGGTTGGAAAGCAACATGATGACATCCTGAGAAAAACTTTGGAACTGTACCATGTATGTCTGCACATCCTGCAACTTCCTACAGTTCTTACGTATGCTTTGGTCTATCTCCTTAAAGAACGAATCTTCGGTGTTATACAGTTCCTTCAGCATCTTTTTGCAGTGCTGCTTCTCTCCTAATCCCAACTTATTGTTCTGTGTGGGAACATGAAGAGTAGTCTTAAAGGTTCTTAGGTCTGGCAACATCGAGAGATTGGTTATTCCTACCTCACTGGCAATAGCAGCCTGGAAATATACTCTGATGAGTGTCATATAATCTTGAATGCCACCGACTTTCTCCTTCTTTTCTTTACCAAAAAGTCTTGAAAAAAATCCCATTTTAAATAATTTAAACCATAATATCTATACACTCTACACCCGACCGTCTATCCTAAACAACGACAGACAGATGGGTAATAGCAGTGCAAAGGTAGCTATTTAAAACCGAAAAATGAAATATTATGCTAAAAATCTGATTATGTCAGACCCGTGTTCACCGTTTGTCTTTAGCTAAATTCAGGAGATATTGACCGTATTCATTCTTAGCCATCGGTTGAGCAAGCTGCACTAATTTGTCAGCATCTATCCATCCCTGCTTGTACGCTATTTCCTCAAGGCAGGCTACCTTCAGGCCTTGTCGTTTTTCGATAACCTCAATAAACGTACTCGCCTCAGAAAGAGAGTCGTGCGTTCCTGTATCCAACCAAGCGAAACCACGTTGCAAAGTCTGTACCTTCAGTTGCTTACGACTCAAATATTCCTGATTAACAGTAGTTATCTCCAATTCACCACGAGGACTAGGTTTAATATTCTTGGCTATCTCCACGACACTGTTAGGATAGAAATACAGTCCCACCACAGCATAATTACTCTTAGGATGCGCCGGTTTCTCCTCTATACTCAGGCAGTTACCGTTGGCATCAAACTCCGCGACACCATATCTCTCAGGATCGTTAACATAATAACCAAAGACCGTAGCTTTATTATTCTTTGCATTCTCCACGCTTTCGTGAAGCAACTTTGTAAAACCACTTCCGTAGAAGATATTATCACCCAGAACCAAGCAAACGGAATCGTCACCGATAAATTTCTCGCCTATTATAAACGCCTGGGCCAAACCATCAGGACTGGGTTGTTCTGCATATTCAAAACGCACGCCATATTCGCTGCCGTCACCAAGTAACCTCTTAAAACCCGGTAGATCGTATGGGGTACTGATGATAAGAATATCCCTTATTCCTGCCAACATCAGGGCAGAGATAGGATAATACACCATCGGTTTATCAAAAATCGGTATCAACTGTTTACTGATACCTTTTGTTATCGGGTAGAGTCGTGTACCCGATCCACCCGCAAGAACAATACCTTTCATATTTATTTTTACTTTATTCTCAATTCCTTTACCGTCTTGTTATACACCTTAGACGTTGTCTTCTGACTCGGTGTCGTTGAAGACACAGAAGAAGTTTTTCCCTTATAATATTTCATCGCCTCAGGCAATTCCTCCTTTATAGCCGCGATACGTGTTGCGTCTGAAGGGTGATCACTAAAGAATTCCGATTTACTAGAACTGCCTGCCTGTGACATCCTCTGCCAGAAATCTACGGCTACAGAGGGGTCATATCCTGCCATCGCTGCAAAGATAAGTCCCATATAGTCGGCCTCGCTCTCGTTCTTTCTGGAATAAGGCAACATAACACCATATTGGGCACCCAGACCGTAAACCTGATTTGCCAGAGTCTGTGTTGTACTACTTAGTCCTGTTGCTCCCATAACGACCGACAGTGCCTGTGCGCCATACTGTGCTTTCATCTGTTGTGATAAGCGTTCTGCAGAGTGCTTTGCCACAGCGTGAGCTATCTCATGACCAAGAACGATAGCCAACGCCGGTTCAGTCTGAGTATAAGAGAGCAGTCCCTCATAAACCACTATTTTTCCACCGGGCATACAGAAAGCGTTGGCACTATTATCCTGTACTAGGTTAAATTCCCAAGCATAGTTCTGTATTTCTGAAGATAGGTTATTCTGACGCAAGTATGTTTCAACAGCATTCGCCAGACGCTGTCCTACCCTCTTTACCATCGCCGTATTGGCAGCGTTGGTAGAAGTCTTGGCCGTCTTCATATAACTTGTATACTGCTGATTACTCAGACTCATCACCTGTTCGTCGCTGACAAGCAGACGTTGCTTTCTTCCCGTAATAGGAACCGTATGAGTTGTTCCGCAACTTGCCAACAACACCACTGCTGACAGTATAATACCAAATAAACGTGTTCGTTTCATACAATTTTAGATTTTCTCTCTGCAAACATATAAAAAAAATATCATACGACAATGATTATGCCGATAAAATTATCTTTTTTAACAACATTGGCGTTTTTGCTCGGTTTGTAATACCTATACTATTAAATTGTTTCAGATCTCATGACATCCATTTTATCAAAATAGCGTGTTCCTAAATCCCTAAATTCGACATTTGGAGTATACTCTTTAAGTACATTGTATACCTCATGAGCTAATCTTTCATCAGGACTAGGACACTGGTATGTCATTTGGATTTTACCGTTGAAATCAATTATTGAGAAATTACCTCCAAATATACCGCCTGGGAAATAGACTGTATAGTCATCCAATTCTTTTTCCATATCTTTAGGCAAATTCGATTTACCGACATAAGAAAGGTGGAATGTACTTACAGGAAGCATATTGGAGTATATTTGTTGCCATTTTACAACCCGCTCCTTTGGTGAAGAAGCTTCTATCTTGTCATATATATCGAGATATTTTTTATTTTTATTTATCGTGAATATAATGTTATCTCTTAGTAGCTCGAAGGATAATCTTGCTTTTAGAAGCGATGCACAATATTCCAGATCGTAATTATCCATCATAGGAAAATATGGCATTCCACATATCCAAGCACCGTTGTTGATATTATTTACTCCAAACATACCTCTCATATCGAAGGCACAATCCCCCACAATTATTTTATCTGTGACGTTATAGGCACGCTGTACAGCCCTCGAAACACATGCCTCCAAAAAAGGAGCAGGGGTTGAATCAGCATGGTGCGTTTCTTTTATTAAATCACCCGTAGGTATGGTGTAGCAGTAGGCCCTTTCACGATAATTATCTGCAGGGAAGAAGTTGTCTACTAGATGGAAGAAACTACCATCTTCTGGTCTATCATAAGCGCCAAGAGGCTGGTAATCCAAACTCGTTACATATTCCATCATACCGAATGGTTTACACTCCTCTTCCGAGAGAGGAATAGGATGATCTTCAATAGAAATGGTCTTTCCTAAGCATTGAAAATAGTAGTACAAAAGAGCATTGAGGAATATTGAATGACCACGTCCATCCGAAAGACAATGATGAATCCTGGTATTAATGACTTTCCCTGATGCTGCAATGACGAATAAGAATCCTTCCGTTTCCTCAGTACCCAACGTATATGTACTTCCATCGTAAGGTTTGATAACAGGTTTCTTGTCGTTAACCACGTAAACTACATCTTCACTATTAAACGCCAATGTCTTTTTAAACTGAGGAAATTTGTCGAGTGCTATTTCCAAGGCTTTTGTCAGACAATCAATGTCTACATCCTCTTTCAGTGTTACTAATTTGCAGATCTCAGGACAAATGAATCCTCTATCTAGAAAAATCATGATTTTGTCCAATTGTTGGATTTTTTCAAATTGTTTCATATGTTAGGCTTTAATTTCAATATTAGTACTATAACCAACTCTCCATGAGTGGTTCACCGTGCAAATATACAACAAAATTCTAAAGATATACTATTTTTACAAATAAAAATATCCAAAAAATCTGTTTTATAATATATTCAAAAAAATGCTGTCCACGATATCACATCGTAGACAGCATTACAATCTTTACCCTAATATTTATTTATGAATGCATAATATCAGTTGTAACAACTTTCCCCATGCTCGTAGATATCCAAGCCTTCTTCTTCAATACGTGCGTCAACTCTAAGTCCGTGGATATACTTGATACCATAGAAGAGAATAAGACCCGTAACAGCTGCCCATAAGTCGATACATACGATACCAAACAACTGAGCGAGGAAGAAATTGATACCATGACCGTAGAATAGACCGCTATCAACGGCCAAAAGACCTGTCATTAATGTTCCGAGAATACCACAGATACCATGTACCGTACTAGCACCGACGGGATCATCGATATGAAGAACCTTGTCAATGAACTCAATACCAAATGGCAGAACAACACCAGAGACAAGACCTATAATCACTGCACCTACAGGAGATACGAGGTCGCAACCGGCCGTGATACCTACCAAACCTGCAAGAACACCATTAAGCGTCAAAGAGAAAGACGGTTTACCATATTTTATCCATGTCGTAAACATCGTAGCCAGTCCTCCAGTTACCGCAGCAAGGTTGGTGGTGAGAAGCACATGAGAGATGGCTGTACGGTTCACCTCTCCTGAGGCTGCCAACTGAGAACCAGGGTTGAAACCGAACCAACCTAACCAGAGTATAAATACGCCTAAAGCTGCTATCATAAGGTTATGACCTGGTATAGCGCGACTCTTACCATCCTTACCGTATTTACCAAGACGAGGACCGAGAGCCATCGCACCGACAAAGGCCAACACGCCACCTACAGAGTGTACTATAGCACTACCGGCAAAGTCATGGAATGTAGCACCAATGGTAGTCATCATAAAACTATCAGCGGCATCGTTGCAAAGCCAACCGCCGCCCCATGTCCAGTGACCTTCGACAGGGTATATAATCAGTGATATAAAGAACGAATATACTATGTACATAGAAAACTTAGTACGTTCTGCCATAGCTCCACTTACTATGGTTGCACTGGTCGCACAGAACACGGTCTCAAACATCAAGAAACCCTCTATAGGGAGATCTGTCTTATAGAAACTGAGGTCACCGAAATTAGGCACACCGATAAATCCTGCACCGTCACTACCAAACATAAAACCGAAACCTATAAACCAGAACAGCAGTGAACCGAGCATAAAATCCACGAAGTTCTTAAACAGTATATTTGCGGTGTTCTTACTTCTTGTAAAACCGGCCTCACAGAGTGCGAAACCCGGTTGCATCCAGAATACCAACATTGCAGCAAGCAACATCCATACGGTATCCAAAGAAATTCCTAAATCATTTATCGTCATAACTATTGTGTTTTTATTTGTTGTTTGTGTTGTTATCCTCTCTCATCTCATTTCTCTTGTTCCGCATTATACAGAGCAATGTCTCCTCTCTCACCCGTACGTATCCTTATGGCATCTTCCACGGGAATAACGAAGATCCTACCATCGCCTATCTCACCTGTCTGAGCTGATTTCTGTATAGCTGAAACCGTCTTTTCCACATTCTTATCACGCACTATGATACTGACCAGTACACGTTCTATACAACTAGTGTCGTACATCACACCACGATAGATACGAGCCTGACGCATCTTACCTTCGCCTCTTACATCATAGTAAGAAAACCATTCGATATCGATTGAAAGTAGTGCCTCTTTCACCTCTTCGAACTTGGTCTTACGAATAATTGCCTCAATCTTTTTCATTTTACCTTATTATTAAATTAACACCTAAAAATTACATTTTGTAATGTTTTACAGTGCAAAATTACACATTTTGTCAACCGAATTGCCGATTTTATTATCATTTTGTCACTTAAATTTTAAATAACTTACACTTTGTATAATTTAAAAACGGTTTAGGTTACAAATTGAAAGTAAAATAAGTGAATTTGATTACAGATTGAAAGTAAGAGTATAAAAATGAATAAAATGTAAGAAAAAGAGTTGATATCTAAACAAAATGTCGTAATTTTGCACTCAGAAGGAAACAAAAAAGCAAAATCAGCAACAAAAAACAAATCATTATGACACCAGTAGTTAAATTCACAAAAATGCACGGAGCCGGAAATGATTATATATATGTTAATACATTATTATATAATATACCTGATCCTGAGACGCAGGCAATCAAATGGAGCGATCGTCATAAGGGGATAGGTAGCGATGGTTTAGTGCTTATCTGTGAACCTACTACAAAAGATGCTGATTATAGAATGAGAATATTTAATGCCGACGGCAGCGAAGCTATGATGTGCGGAAATGCATCTCGCTGCATTGGAAAATATCTTTACGAAAAAGGTATATGCAATAAGGAACAAATAAAACTGGAGACCTTGTCGGGCATTAAAATTATCAACCTACATACAAACGGGAAGAAAGTAGAAAGCGTAACAGTGGATATGTTGGAACCTGTATTTGACAGACCCGAACAGTTTGATACTGCCAAAGCGGCGGCATTACCCGAAGGAACTTTCGTTTCAATGGGAAATCCACACTACGTTATCTTCGTGAGCAACATAGACAGTATTGACATTGCGAAAGAGGGCGGACTATTGGAATTCAACGATGCTTTCCCTGAGAGATGCAATATAGAATTTGCTCAGGTGTTGGGAAACGGAGATATCCGCACCCGTGTATGGGAAAGGGGCAGCGGCATAACCATGGCATGTGGCACAGGAGCCTGCGCTACTGCAGTGGCTGCTACGAGAAACAACATAGGAGGTAGAAAGAACAGGATAATCATGGATGGAGGAACGCTGGACATTGAATGGCGAGAGGAGGACGGTCATGTGTATATGACTGGTCCAGCGGAATTCTCCTTCGAAGGTAGTATAAAATTATAGAGCAAACTTAACACAATCAAAAAGAATAGATATGGCACTGATTAATGAACATTTCCTTAAATTATCAAACAATTATCTGTTTGCCGACATAGCCAAAAAGGTGAATGCCTTTAAGGTATCCCACCCACAGTCGAAGGTCATCAGTCTTGGCATCGGCGATGTCACACAGCCTCTTTGTCCCGCCGTTATAGAAGCTATGCATAAGGCTGTTGACGAGATGGCACATAAGGAGACGTTTAGAGGTTACGGACCGGAACAAGGTTATATGTTTCTCAGGGAAGCCATAATAAAAAATGATTTTTTGCCCAGAGGGGTAAAACTCGATCCAGGAGAGATCTTTGTCAACGATGGCGCTAAAAGTGACACTGGTAATATCAGCGAACTTGTAAGATGGGATAACAGTTTTGGGGTGACAGACCCTATCTATCCTGTGTATATCGACTCTAACGTCATGAACGGAAGAGCAGGAACGATGGATGAGAACGGAAAGTGGAGTAACGTGACATATATGCCATGTACAGCAGAGAATAATTTCACGCCACAGATTCCTGACCACAGAGTAGATATAATATATCTGTGTTACCCGAATAATCCTACAGGTACCGTCATCACGAAAGAAGAACTGAAAAAATGGGTTGATTATGCACTGAAGAATGACACTATAATATTCTATGATGCTGCATATCAGGCATACATACAAGATGACAACATACCTCATTCTATATATGAGATAAGGGGTGCCAAGAAGGTTGCTATAGAATTCCATAGTTACTCCAAGACAGCTGGATTTACTGGTGTCAGATGTGGATATACCGTTGTTCCTCACGAGCTTACGGCAACGACCATAAATGGTGAGAGGATAGCACTCAACCACTATTGGGACAGAAGACAGTGTACGAAGTTCAATGGTACTAGTTACATCTCACAGAGGGCGGCAGAAGCTATATATACACCTGAGGGTAAGCAACAGACACAGGCTACCATCGATTATTACATGACAAATGCCAAGATAATGCATCAGACGCTCACAAAACTGGGAATGCAGGTATACGGCGGTGTCAACGCTCCTTATCTTTGGGTGAAAACGCCAAAAGGTGAAAATAGTTGGAAGTTCTTTGAAGAATTACTGTATGGAGCTCACGTCGTATGTACCCCGGGAGTAGGTTTCGGACCTAGTGGTGAAGGTTATGTGAGATTTACTGCCTTTGGCAACAGGGAAGACTGCGAAGAGGCTATGAGCAGGATAGAGAAATGGATGAACGGCTGAAAAGTCCATTGTATATGACATATACAACACAGGTAAGGGAAAGCGTTCCCTAGTAGACACAAATAAAAATTAGTTATTATGAAAAAGATTGAGAGATTGACCCTTTGTGCTGTCATGATGATGGCCGGGGTCACAGGATTAAAAGCGCAGGACAAAGTAGAGGGAACCGTATCGGCAGACTTCGTCAACCAGTATATCTGGCGTGGTCTTGACATGGCAGACATAAGTGTTGAACCTACCTTAGGAGTATCTTACAAAGGACTGTCGCTCACAGCGTGGGGCAACTACAGTTTCAATTCTAAAGACACAAAAGAATTTGACTTTACACTTGCCTACACCAACAGCGGATTTACAGTAGGTATAACAGACTATTGGTTTAATCAGGGTTCGGCGGATCCCGAATACGATGGAAAGTATTTCATGTATGAAGCGCATAAGACGGCTCACGTATTTGAAGCCTTCGTAGGTTACGACTTCGGTCCCGTTGCCATAAACTGGTTCACGAATTTCGCGGGTAACGATGGTGTAAACAAGAGCGGAAAGAGAGCATACAGTTCTTATTTCGAGATCACGGCACCGTTCAGATTTGCAACATGTCATTGGAAAGCGACATTAGGTATCGTGCCTTACTCAACATCCTTCTATACAGACAACAGCGGATTCTCTGTAATAAATGTGGGATTAAGGGCTACAAAAGACATAAAGATAACGGATTCTTTCGTTCTTCCTGTTTTTGCTGGTGTGACAGCCAATCCCAATGAAGAGAAGGCTTATTTGATATGCGGTTTCACACTACAGCCCTTTCAGTAACAATAAACAGTAAGATAAAGCGTTTTAACGATATAAAGAATAGATAATAAAGCAAACAGTATAAACCATTTAAAGTACAAGATTATGGACAATTTAAGATTTCAGGTTGTTGCAGAGGCATTCAAGAAAAAGCCTCTTGAGGTAGAATCACCGGCAGAACGCCCTTCAGAGTATTTCGGAAAGAAGGTCTTCAACCGTGCCAAGATGTACAAATACCTACCTAAGGATGTCTACGACAAACTCGTCGATGTTATAGACAATGGTACACCACTCGACCGTTCTATAGCCGATGCGGTAGCAGCAGGTATGAAACAGTGGGCTCAGGAGAATGGCGTGACACACTATACGCACTGGTTCCAGCCTCTTACGGAAGGTACAGCAGAGAAGCACGACTCTTTCATCGAATACGATGGTAAGGGTGGTATGTTAGAGAAATTCAGTGGTAAACTGCTCGTTCAACAGGAACCTGATGCTAGTTCTTTCCCTTCAGGCGGTATCCGCAACACTTTTGAGGCACGTGGATATTCTGCATGGGATCCAACATCGCCTGTGTTCATAATCGATGATACACTGTGTATTCCAACCATCTTCATATCATATACAGGTGAAGCTCTCGACTACAAGGCACCGCTGCTCCGTGCACTGCACGCCGTAAACGTAGCTGCAACGGCAGTATGTGGATATTTCAGCAAAGATGTGAAGAAAGTTACCAGTAACCTTGGTTGGGAACAGGAATATTTCCTCGTTGACGAAGGTCTCTACGGTGCTCGCCCAGACCTGCTTCTTACAGGACGTACGCTGATGGGACATGATTCTGCTAAGAACCAGCAGATGGACGACCACTATTTCGGTACCATCCCTGACAGAGTACAGGCATTTATGAAAGATCTTGAGATACAGGCTTTGGAGCTCGGTATTCCCTGTAAGACTCGTCACAATGAGGTTGCACCTAACCAGTTCGAGATAGCACCTATCTTCGAGGAAACCAATCTGGCTGTTGACCATAACATGCTTCTTATGTCACTGATGAAGAAGGTTGCCCGTAAACATGGTTTCCGTGTACTGCTCCATGAGAAGCCTTTCGATGGTATCAACGGTAGCGGTAAGCACAACAACTGGAGTCTTTCTACCGACACAGGTATCCTGTTGCACGCACCAGGTAAGACACCAGAAGCAAACCTCCGTTTCGTGACATTTATCGTAGAGACACTGATGGGTGTTTACAAGCACAACGGTCTGCTCAAAGCTTCTATCATGAGTGCTACCAACGCACATCGTCTGGGAGCCAACGAGGCACCTCCAGCTATCATCTCTTCATTCTTGGGCACACAGTTGTCAACATTGCTTGACCATATAGAGAAGGCAGACAAAGAGGATATGTTCAGCGTAAAGGGTAAGAAGGAGTTGAAGATGGATATCCCTGAGATACCAGAGCTCTTTATCGATAACACCGACCGTAACCGTACCTCACCATTCGCCTTCACTGGAAACCGTTTCGAGTTCCGTGCTGTAGGTTCTGAGGCCAACTGTGCATCGGCAATGATCGTTCTTAATGCTGCTGTAGCAGAGGCTCTGACAGACTTCAAGAAACGTGTGGATGCGCTGATTGCAAAAGGTAAGAATAAAACAGAAGCTATAGTAGAGGTGTTGCGTAAGGATATCAAGACCTGCAAACCTATTCGTTTTGATGGTAACGGATACAGCGATGAGTGGGTAAAAGAGGCAGAGAAACGTGGTCTTGACGTAGAGAAGAGCTGTCCTGTTATCTTTGAACGTTATCTAGACAAAGACAGCATTAAGATGTTCGAGAGTCTAGGTATCATGACGAAGAAGGAGCTCGAGGCGCGTAACGAAGTTAAGTGGGAAACCTACACTAAGAAGATACAGATTGAGGCACGTGTGTTAGGTGATTTGACGATGAATCACATCATCCCTATTGCTACACACTACCAGAGTCAGTTGGCAAAGAACGTAAGCAGTCTACGTGATATCTTCGATGCTAAGAAAGTCGACAAATTGGCTGGCAGAAACATCAAGATTATCGAGGAAATTAGTGAACGTGCTGACGCCATAGAGAAAGGTGTAGAGGAATTGGTTAATGCTCGTAAGGTTGCCAACAAGATAGAGGATGAGCACAAGAAAGCTATCGCTTATCACGATACCGTAGAACCCAAGATGGACGTTATCCGTAAGCAGATAGATAAACTCGAACTTATCGTGGCAGATGAACTTTGGACATTGCCAAAATACAGAGAACTACTCTTTTTAAGATAAAAAACGACAACAATCGATTTCTTTTATGGTTGTTTAAGTTTGCAGCGGGAGGTAGCCGAGAGGTTATCTCCCGTTAAAATAATTAAAAATTAAAAATATTAATGTTAATCAATGTTATAAAACCGATATTTTGAACGAAAAATTTTTGAGTAAGATAAAAATATGTACATTTGCACAAGTGAAATTTATATAACTATTTATTAACAAAACAAATTTTTAGAATTATGAAGAAATTAAAATTTTTCAGTTTTGCATTACTAAGTATTCTTATATTCAGTTTGTCAGGTTGTAAGAGTGATGATGATGAGACAACAGTCCCTTTAGCTGTGGGCATTTCGTCGACTATCTACTTTAATGGAGAAGTAAGTGGAAGTCTTTCAGAAACCATTATGATGGACTATTATAATGTAATTAATGGCAAAACTTTCTACAGTGCCGATGATGTAATATCTGCAACAAGCAGTGTATATAACAGTCACAAAACCACGTATAGTGGTAAGGGGATAACTGGAACTGTAATACTATATAATTATCCAAACACTAGTGATGTCATAAAAACATATACGTATAATTTTTAACGATAGACTATCAATATAAATGGACTAATAAAAATCTCTACGACTTTAGTGTCGTAGAGATTTTTATTTTACTTAACTTAAGTTTCGCAAGTGAATATTAATTCACGCAGCGTTATATTTATACAATAGTAATAGTGTATGGAACTTCGGATTTTCATTAAC
>Ga0065708_1006486_pt1 | contig 68614 bp, 59 predicted proteins | sample Hoacrofraction12_2_FD_59095 | JGI IMG/M metagenome (GOLD analysis project Ga0065708, IMG submission 59095) | Hoatzin crop microbial communities from Cojedes, Venezuela, sample from fiber fraction 12 v1 | ecosystem: Host-associated > Birds > Digestive system > Esophagus > Crop | place: Venezuela... | reverse complement strand
TGTTGTTAATGAAAATCCGAAGTTCCATACACTATTACTATTGTATAAATATAACGCTGCGTGAATTAATATTCACTTGCGAAACTTGAGTAATTGATTAATAATCTTTTTTCGTTTTCTTACTTGAGGACCCTTTCTTCAAATCGTTTTTGCCATCAGTTCCCTTTAAATTACTATCAAAGGGGAATGGATCCTTATGAATAATGATACCCCATTCCACGATTTTCTGTATGATTTTTTGCGTTAATCTCGGTACAATCATAATGATATCTCCATAATGTTTAACAATTTATCTCTTCACCCAACTTCTCCCTGCATTTCTTGAATAATACAGACCTTTAGAGGTGTTGGCAAGTAGTTCGTTGCCTCCGTCTTGTAAATTCAGGAAATCTCCGTATGAGGTGTTACTGCAACGGACAGCAAAGGAACGACCTTGATTGGTTGAAACGTATAGTCCTTTACTGGTGCATGCTAGTACTTCATTACCGTACGGTAGCAAATCTATGAAAGTACCGTAGCTACCACCATTATAACGTACAGTCCATGAGCGTCCACCGTTCTGTGAGAACTCGATGGAGTTCTTAGCAGTGTTAATTCTTAGCAGTTCCGTGCCTAGGTTAATTAATTGTGGCATAATATTATTTGTTTTAGTTAAAATTCTTCGGGAAGAGAGGTCATACCGTTTCTGCGGAATCACCTTATTGGGTAGTCTTATACGTACACAAAAGAGGTGTGAACCTTCTCCGCCCCATTTCTGATAGTTAGGTTCTGGTAGACCCGAGATCCGGAAAAGAGGAAAGAGGAATCCACACCTTATAATGGAGTGGACCTGCTTCGACTCTTGCTTCCGAGGATCTCTTTAAATTTACCAGATTTAACTATCCTAAAGCATTCATCTGCGCAAGCGCACTTTTGCTTCAATTAAGTAAGCAACCGCAAATATAAATATTTTTCCCATTGCCTCCAAAATTTTTTGCAACTTTTTTAGGATTCCTCTTATTTCTCTTATGTTCCTAATGACATCTTATAGCTTAGTCTATCTACCTGTTCAGCCAATAATTGAGGATATGTAATTAATGACCCAACTACCGAGAGACCATGCCCATGTCGCGATGTAATAACCGATTATCAATAATACACCGATAATGATTGCTGATGCAGTTGCAGTCCTATTAACCTCTTTCTTTACCTCTTTATCACCTTCAGCGTAACCGATGATTAGTTGATAGTTTTTCCTGTTAGACTTCACGAAGAAATCTAATATATTCCCAATGAAGAATGGAATCATACCAATCACGGAGTCTTTTAAGACATTTGCGGTAACAGCGAGAGTAAGTGGTATGGATCGAACCTCAAAAAGTGCGACATATATAAACGGTAAGCTGGTGACAGTGGACAGTACATCACCGACAACAGGGACAAGTCCAATAAGCGGGTCTAGATAATAGTCATCCATCCACGTGGATATAGTCCTAAGCATCTGATAGGTCTCACCAGAGGACATACGTAAACTTTTTATGTCCTCTACTTCAACGAACTTTTGTCCGACAAACTTCTCAGGCAAATCGACCTTTTCTATTTTTAGTTTCATATTGTTATCAGTTTTACCAACAGATTATTGAATGTGTCATTACTCGTATTAAGAAGGTCTACTAAGGCATTTTGCTTTTTTAGACTTTCTTCGGAGAGTGAGTCGTTAGAACTACTGAGAATGGTATCAGTAATCTTGTCGATTCTTTTCGAGGCGTTCTCTAACTGCGTTGACAGTATTGGTGCTACTGCCTTAAACTTCTCCAAGCTGACTTGGGATTCTGCGATGAAACGGTCTAATTCGTTTTCAAACCGAGCTATCTCCGTCTTTGTATTAGCGATAGCTAATGCTGTCTCTGAGAAACTACTAGACAAATTTCCTACCAGTCCACAAACACTGTCTATCTTTGATAGCGCGTTATTGACTCTCTCTTCAGGATTTTCCTGAAGCATCTCGTAATTATCATAATTCTCTTCCATAATTGTTTTTTATTGGTTTTATTTTTATCCGACAAAGGCAGCCTTGATAAGTGACTTCTTTTCTAGATCCATTTTCGGGAAGTCTACATGTCCTGCATTGTCCTTTGACTTATCCTTCATATCAATAGATTTTAGATAGACATTGTATTTATGGGTCTCGGCAAGTAATTCGTTTCGTTTACTCCCATATCGTCCCACAATGAAAGCGATAATAAAAGCGAGAAACACATACCACCCTGAAGTAAGACCTATATAAGATCTGACAAAGATAAACACTATCGCTGCGGCAATGGTATAGGTGTAGGAGTAATAACAGCGACTTGGTCCTGCATTTATTTCTTCCTCCAACTCATTTCCCTCTTTGATATAATCCTCTATAGCCTTATTATCCTTTATCAAATTCTTTAGTCCCGCATTCGCAGGTCTACTAAGCGAATAAGTATCATTAAGCATCGATAGTACTGTTCCGGACAACTGTGAATCCATCAGATAATAAATGGTACTGCCCGACAACGTTTGCACTTCTTTTTCAAAAACATCAATAAATGTAGATGTTGCCTTCTCCTGAGATGACTGTTCCAAAAGTTCCACTATTTTGACGTTTGCTGCATAATAATCGGGACGCATAGTGTATGAAGTCTGTTGACCGGATAACCATGCCTGATATTCCGCCTGAAGATAACTTATGACCATACCCATATATATAGACGTCCTGTACATATCCAGATATTTATCCATACGGTCTAGCAGAAGTGTCCATTTCTCTTTGGAATCCAGATCTTTGAGAGGATACACTTTGCTCCCTTCATTCATCAAGCCTTTTTTGAGATTATCATGTACTCGTAACACTATTGGTTCTATCTTCTTTAGTTCCGAAGATTTCGCCTCAGCCATTTCACGTTTTGTGATAAGCAGTTTATCCAACGCCTCATTATGTTTCTTTGCCTTGTAGACATTACCTGCCATAGATGCGGTTTTGGATACTATTGCTCCAATAGCCCCAATCTTTGACCGGGTCTGATTGCTTACGAATCCGTTCGTTGACTCTACCGCCATATCTGTGATGTCTTTTATCATAACAGAAAAGGCACCGAAAGAGGCATCAATAGAATTACTTAACGCCGTCAACTGGCTGTCAAGGGCTTTCTCCACCGATTTCAAATCGGAGAGATAACTATCCATTTTTTCTTCAATAAGATTATTTGCCATAATTGATTCTTTTAAATAGAATTTTACTTTGAAATCATTCAATTAAAAAGACTAATTACAATACATGCTATAACCCAAAGACCCATAATCCCGAAAATAATCTTAATACTAAATAATACCAAAGAAAACTGAGCCAATATTGCCTACGACTCATTTTCCCTTCAAAATTTAATTTATCTTCCATAATCAATAAGCTTTTAAGTTAAACATATTCTTTACAATTTTAGTCTTTGATACAATTTATTAGTAACGTCTTGAAAAGAAGAAGGTGTGAACCTTCTCTATCCATTCTCCCGCAGTAGGCTCTGGTAAACCCAAGAAAAGGAAAATAATAAAGAGGAATCCACACCATATAATGGAGTGGCTCCACTCAGATCGTCTATCCTTTTTCTTGCCGTTAAATTTACCAGATTTACTGCAAGGATATTCCATCTGCGCAAGCGCACTTTCTGCTTCAATTATGTAAGCAACCGCAAATATAAATATTTTTCTCATTGCCTCCAAATTTTTCGCTTCTTTTTTCGGATTCCTCTAATTATTCCTTATATATGAGTAGGTTCTAATTGCTTGTTTTTTCTTTTCCGAACACCATCATCATCGCGAACTGTGCTGTCGCAATCATACCTCCTACGACACATGCAGCTTTTCCCTCTGGACTCAATGAGTTCCATGCCTCCGTGAATCGTCCACTTACGATGTCACCTAATGTCTTTCCTATCATATCTTTCATAGCCTTTATGTTTTAAAGTTTATGATGCAAAAATAATTGTCCCCTCGGCAGAATACCTGCAGAGGGGACTACTATTTTTATTTTTTTTCGTCGTACTTTACTTACTGTACCGTTCCAACATGGTTGCTATCTTCTTCTTAAACTCTTCTCTTACCCATAATGGTTCCAATACCTCTATCTCATTTCCGTGCGACAGTATTTCCTGCATAAAATCGTATGTAGGATAAACAGTTACCTGGAAGATGGAATAATCATCATGCTTCTCCAACTCTTTTTGAGAGTGATGCAAGGGTAGGGCACGTATGTATTGACATTTATTATGGGCGTTATAGACCTTCAGTTTGATATCTTCTACGTCATAATCGTCGGTGTTGTGTTCTATTCCGAAACAGTCGATAAAATAGGTATGTACATCTATGTTCTTAGGACAAGAGAATGTTTGCGAGTCTATTGTCAAGTCTTTAATCCTATCTAGGGCATATACACGCAGCTTATCTCCTCCTACAGTCTTTGCCACCACATACCACCTCTGATGGAACAGTTTAAGGAAATAGGGTTCAAGTTGTTGTTTCTTTGCCTCTTTATCGTAGAATTTCTGATACATCACTGTGATACATTTCTTACTTTTCATTGCATTGAGTATCTTTATCAGATATTCCTCACCTGAAGGGATATTCTCCGTCATGATACGGTTACGTAGTTCACCGTTACCGTTATTGAGAATGTTATTCACTGCAAACCCGCTGAGCATACGCTTCTTAAACGTATCATCGTATATCTCATCTGGATTTACAAGAAAATAGCGACGACGGTGGGCATCATAACTTATGGTTATCTGAAACAGTGACTCTATCTCCCTGAAATAACCGCTCAACGTACGCTTGGGGATTACTTCCTCTTCGAAATCATTGTAGGAACTATGTCTCCATTCCTCCATCATTTCGTTATAGTCCAATCCCTGACGATGAGACAATAATGTCTCCAGTATAAAAAAATAGCGGCGCAGCTGAACTACAGTACTTAATCTTGCCATATCATTCTGATTTTTCTGCAAATATAGCAATAATATCGGCAGAATAATCGCCGAGTCTATGTTTTTTCTTATTGCAAATACAAATAAACCTAATTGTTAGTTGTGTTTAAAATGGCTTGTTTTTCTTGGTTCCTCAAGTCGGGATTACTGGACTCGAACCAGCGACCTCGCGCCCCCCAGACGTGTGCGCTACCAACTGCGCCAAATCCCGAATCAACAAAATGAAATAGTTCTCGTATCGTTCCCTATCTCTTTTGCGGGTGCAAAGGTAGGAATTTTTTTTGTTGTGAACAAGAAAAATGATTAATTATTTTTTTTTAAGCAAGATAATTTCTATGTTAGACAATTAAAATGTAACTTTGCAGTTGTATATACGTAAGGAATAAACAAAATATGCGATACAGAATAAGTGCTCCCAAAAATATTAATACCACAATAAATCTGCCAGCTTCAAAGAGTATAAGTAACAGGGCTTTGATTATAAATGCATTAGCCAACGATAATAAGAACGAATGTAAAAATCTAGAGAATCTTTCGGATTGTGACGATACGGAAGTACTCATAGCTGCTTTTCGGGATAAACCGGATGTCGTGGATATAAAGGCTGCGGGTACAGCGATGAGGTTTCTTACGGCTTATCTTGCTACCGTACCAGGAACGCGCGTGATTACGGGTACCCAGAGAATGAAAAACAGACCAATACGTGTTTTGGTGGATGCATTAAGATATCTCGATGCCAAGATTGAATATGTTGAGAAAGAGGGCTTTCCTCCGCTTAAGATTACAGGTAATGAGATGGAAGGCGGTTACCTGGAGGTGTCAGGAGATATCAGTTCCCAGTTTATCTCTGCTCTGTTGATGATTGGACCGACCCTCAAAAAGGGATTAAAGCTGAGACTGATGGGAGAGATAATGTCGCGACCGTATATCGATCTTACGCTATGTACTATGCGTGATTTCGGCGCTGAGGCGGAATGGACAGATATCGATATAATTGAGGTGGCTCCTAAACCATACAAATCCAGAGAATATTATGTGGAAAGTGATTGGAGTGCAGCTTCGTATTGGTATGAGATACTGGCACTGAGTGGCAATGAAGGCGATACGATACACTTGTTGGGACTGAGTGACGGTAGCAGACAAGGTGACTCTATAACGAGATATCTCTTCAGCTTGTTGGGCGTGAAAACGATATTCGAGGAGAAGAAAACGGGTAAACCGCAGGTGGTGACGCTGCGTAAGACACAGAGACGGCCTAACAGACTGGAATACGATTTTAAGAATGCTCCTGATTTAGCGCAGACGTTCGTGGTTACATGTGTTATGATGAATACGCATTTTAGATTTACGGGATTAGCTACGCTTAAAGTGAAGGAAACGGATCGTATAGAGGCATTGAAAAATGAGCTGATGAAGTTCGGTTATGTGATACGTAGCTATAACGATAATGAACTGGTATGGGATGGCGAAAGATGCGAAGCAGAGGAGACTCCTGTAGTGGAAACGTATGAAGATCATCGCATGGCATTGTCGTTTGCACCAATAGCGATGACGATGGACAACGTGGTGATAAATAATCCGCAGGTGGTAACGAAATCATATCCGGATTTCTGGAGAGATATGAGATCGGCTGGTTTTTATATCGAGGAGGTGTAGAATGTGGGCTCTGATAATATTACTCATTGCACTAGGTGTTATAGCTGCTCTTACAGAGGTATTCTCTAAGAATACTACTGAGAACAAGAATACGAGCAACTGTGATACTTGCGGTGAAGTGAATTGTCAGATGAAAGGTATTATGGAAAGGAAAAAGCATTGTACTAATGAGATTAAGTAGACTGCTATATTTCGTTGTATTATGTGTGATATCTGTTATTTTTAATAGTTGTTCCACAAAAAAGAATACCGCCGGATCAAGATGGTGGCATTCTTTTAATGCTAACTATAATACTTACTATAACGGTAATGTGGCCTATATCGATGGTAGTCTGGAGAAGGAGAATGGTAATAAGGACAACTTCACCGAAATGATTCCTCTCTTTACAGTGGGTAATAAAAGCAGCAGGGATTTAGGAAAAGCTAATTTCGACAGGGCGATAGAGAAGAGCAAGAAAGCTATTCATCTGCACAGTATAAAGGCTCGACCGGAATGGAACAAGAGCAGAAAGAAAACAGCGAAAGACAGAGAGTGGCTTAATCGAAGGGAATATAATCCTTTCTTATGGAAAGCGTGGTTCCTGATGGGTCGTGCACAGTTCCAACAGGGTGATTTTGAGGGGGCTGCCGCGACGTTCTCCTATATGAGCAGACTATATGAAACCCAACCGCCGATATATGGTAGGGCACGCGCTTGGTTGGCTCGTTGTTATACGGAGCTAGACTGGATGTATGACGCGGAGGACGTGATACATAATATGAAACGTGACTCGATGGACTGGAGGGCGGTAAAAGCATGGGATTGTACATACGCAGACTACTATATACACCAAAAACAATGGGATGAGGCTCTGTTCTATCTCCGTCGTGTGATAAAAAGGGAGAAAAGAAGGAAGCAGCGTGCCAGGGAGTATTATCTCTTGGGACAGATAGAATCGATGTTGGGACATAATGAAGCCGCCTATAAAGCGTATAAGAAGGCAGTGGCTCAGAACCCTCCGTACGAACTGGAGTTCAATGCTCGCATAGCGCAGACGGAAGTGATGGCATCATCGAACGCCAAGGGCATGATAAGAAAACTGAAACGTATGGCACGCTCGGATAACAATAAAAATTATCTGGATCAGGTGTACTACGCGATAGGTAATATCTACATGTCGCAGAAAGATACTGCAAACGCTATAGAAAACTATGAGAAGGGTGCAACGGAATCTGTAAGAAACGGTATCGAGAAAGGGGTTCTGTTACTGAGACTAGGTGGCATCTATTGGGATAAAGAGAAATACGGTGATGCCAAACGTTGCTATAATGAGGCGATAGGACTCATAGATAAGGAACGGAAAGACTATGAAGAAATAGCGGAACGTTCTAAGATTTTGGATGAGTTGGCACCTTATACGGAGGCTGTGGTCTTACAGGATTCACTACAGCGACTGGCTAAGATGCCTGAAGAACAGCGAAATAAAATCATCGACAAGATTATTGATGATTTAAAGAAGAAGGAGAAAGAGGAGAAAAGGAAAGCACAACTGGCTGCGGTGGCTGCCAATCAAGCTCAACAGGCGGGACAGACGACAGGTACCGCTGCTGCCACTGCCGCTACGACATCGTCAACATCGAGTTCAGGTGTCTGGTATTTCTATAACCCCTTGGCTGTGAGTCAAGGTAAACAGACGTTTAGAAACCTATGGGGACAGAGAGCTAACGCGGATAACTGGCAGAGAATAACTAAGACGGCGATAGAAACGGCTGAGGATGTGGATTCGATACCGCCTGACTCTTTGGCTGTGATGAAAGGGGAGGGTGAACCGGGTGAAAAGAAAGAAGAGATAAATAAGGCTGCAGACCCTCATTACAGAGAGTATTATATCGCTCAGTTGCCTTTTACTGATGAACAGGTAGAAAGTAGTAATAAGATTATTCAGAATGGTTTATATCACTCGGGTGTGATATTTAAGGATAAGTTGGATAATCTCAATCTTAGTGAGAAGGCGTTGACACGAATCGTTAACCAGTATCCGGGATATGAGGGTATGGCTGATGTGTATTATCATCTGTATCTGCTCTATATGCGACGTGGAAACAAGACCGAGGCTACAAAATATCTGACACTGCTCAAGAGTGATTATCCTACGCATGACTGGACAACGCTGTTGACAGATCCTAACTATGAGGCGAACGCAAGATTCGGGGTGCACATAGAGGATTCGTTATACGCTGCCACATACGATGCGTTTAAAGCTGGTAGGAACGGACAGGTGAAGGCAAATGCACAGATCTCTGCGGAGAGATTCCCGTTGGGTGCCCACAGAGACAAATTTATGTTTGTCGAAGGACTGGGAAAACTTAATGACGGTGATGCGGATGGTTGTGTGGCCAACATGAAGCAACTGGTAGAGAAATATCCTGAGAGCGAGGTCTCTAAGATCGCTGACATGATAATAAAAGGTGTGGCAAGCGGTAAGAACCTGAGGGGAGGATATTTCAGTATGGATGAGGTATGGAACAAACGAAATATCGAACTGAATGACAGTGATACTGTTTCGATAAAGAAATTCTCTGACGACAGGGATGAAAGGTACGTGTTTATGCTCGTTTATACTCCTGACACCCTGAATGAGAATCAGTTGCTGTATGAGATGGCGAAATATAATTTCACTAATTTCATGGTGAGAAACTTCGATGTACAGTTCCTCGATGCCGACGGTCTCAGAAGGATGGAGGTTAAGGGATTCCTGAACTATGATGAGGCTCTGCAGTATGTCAGACTACTGTATTCCAACAAACACATGGCATCGGTATTGAAACCTGGTAAACCTATTATTATAAGTGAATCGAATGCTCTGCTTCTCGGAAAACAGTTTAGCTATGCTGACTATGAGAAATTCTATACCAAGACCTTAGCTCCGCTTAAGATCTCACCATTCAACTTGTTGACGGAACCGGAACCACAGGATGCAGAAAAACAGTTTGTGGAACAGGATCGTGTGGTAAGGCGTCAGGAGAAAGAACGTGAGAAGCAAGAAATAGAGCAGAAGGCGAAGGAACAGAAGGAAGAGAATGAATTTGATATCCTGCCGCAACGTGTAGCAAAGGATACGACAACGGAGGAATCTGTTATAGACCCTATACAACGTAAGGAAGAGAAGGTTACCGAAACACCTGTTATCGACTTCGAGAAAGCTCCGACAAAACAGGAACAGACGGAGGAACCTCTGATAGAACAGATACCGCGTAAGGAGGAGACGACAACGGATGATTCATTTATGAATTTTGATGCTCTTCCACGTAAGAACGCTACAGAGGATGAGGACTCGGAAATAGAGGATATAATTCCTAGTAGAACAAAGGTTATAAGGGTTCCTAAGGAGAATACGTCTACTACGGAAGAACCTCTTATAGCACCGATACCTCAAAAGAAGGAGACGCAGACGACGGAGGAGTCGGAGATAGGCGGTAGGATACAGAAACAGGATAGTCCGCAACAGAAACGGAATACTCAGCAAACGGTACCTGATGATATAGAGATAGAACTGGATCTGGGTGTCGAGGATGTCGTGCCGAACGACAAGAAGGATGACAGTAGATTATACGATGACGATTTAGAGGATATTTTCAATGAGTAATGGCAAACTTTTATGGGCTGATGATGAGATAGAACTGCTCAAAGCCCACGTAATCTTCCTGGAGAAGAAAGGATATGAGGTGGTAACGGTCAGCAACGGTGTTGATGCCGTTGAGGAATGTAAGAAACAGACCTTCGACCTGGTTCTGTTGGATGAGATGATGCCTGGTATCACAGGACTGGAGACTCTTCAACAGATAAAGGAGATACAACCTGCGACACCCGTCGTGATGGTGACGAAGAGCGAGGAGGAGAATATCATGGAGGAGGCGATAGGTCGTAAGATCGCCGACTATCTTATCAAGCCCGTGAATCCTATGCAGATATTACTTACATTGAAGAAGAATATCCATCAAAAAGATATTATCAATGAGGTGATACAAACCAACTACAGACAGGAGTTTCAACAGTTGTCGATGCAGATACAGGATTGCAGAACTCATAAAGACTGGATGGAGGTATATAAACGTCTGGTGCATTGGGAATTGGAACTTACTAGCACCGATAGCGATATGGCGGATATGTTGGCCATGCAGAAGGAGGAAGCGAATATCGGTTTTGCCAAATATGTGAAAAAGAACTACCTCGATTGGATAGAGCAGTTGGATCCTACCAACAGTGCCCGAACACAGGCGGGAGACACTCGTCCTATGTTATCGCCCGAGATATTTAAGGACAAGGTATTCCCTCTCCTGAATGAGGGTAATCAGGTTTACCTCATCGTATTGGATAATTTCCGTTTTGACCAATGGCGTGTGCTGTCGAAAGAGATAGGTGATCTTTTTGATATAGAAGAAGATATGTATTTCAGTATATTACCTACCGCCACTCAGTATGCCCGTAATGCGATATTCAGTGGATTGATGCCTAACAAGATTGCTGAGATGTTCCCGGATTTATGGGTTGATGAGGATGAGGAAGAAGGTAAGAATCTAAACGAGGAACCTCTCATCAGAGAACAGATTTCCAGGTTCCGTAGACATAATACGTTTACTTATCATAAGTTTAACCAACAGGCGGCGGTAGAGAAATTTGTGACGCAGTTCAAGGATCAGGCAAATGCGGAACTTAATGTTTTGGTGTTTAACTTTATAGATATGCTCTCACATGCCAGGACGGAATCGAAGATGGTTAGGGAACTGGCTAATGACGAGAGCGCATTTAGAAGTCTGACGCTCAGTTGGTTGAAACATTCATCTATCAACGATGTACTGAGAATACTGTCGCAGAAAGATTGCAAGGTTATAATAACTACCGATCATGGATCGATAAGGACAAGCAAGCCGGTTAAGATTATCGGGGATAGAAACACGAATACCAATCTTAGATATAAATTGGGCAAAAATCTAAATTACCAGTCTAAGGATGTTTTTGTTATCACCAACCCAAAGAAGGCTCAGTTGCCGTCACCTAATATCAGTACTTCGTATGTATTTGCGACAGGTGACAGCTTCTTCGCTTATCCTAATAATTACAACTATTATGTGTCGTACTATAAGGACACCTTCCAACATGGTGGAATATCGATGGAAGAGATGATGATACCAATAATAACGATGACAGGACGTAAAAAATAAGGCGATGAGATATAAGTTAGATAATATTGCAGAGGCAGCAAAGCAATTTTTAGATGAAATAGGTGATGGAAAGATTTTTGCTTTCTATGGCAAGATGGGAGCAGGGAAGACGACGTTTATCAAGGCTGTGTGTGAACAGTTGGGATGTACCGATGTCATAACGTCTCCTACTTTTGCTATCGTGAATGAATACACTGATGCAAAAGCGAACAGCGTATATCATTTCGATTTCTATAGGATAAAGAATATCGAAGAGGTGTATGACATGGGGTATGAAGACTACCTATACAGCGGAAACCTCTGTTTTATAGAATGGCCAGAGTTGGTAGAGTCAGTATTACCGGAAGACACTATAACGGTTAAAATCACTGACGAGGGTGATGACTGGCGCTCTCTTGAAATATGCGGTCACGACACTGCTCCATCAACCATTTAGGGGTGCTTGTGGCTCCGCAGATACCTACCGTTTCAATACTCTTAAACCATGACATGTCGATATCTTCAGGACCTTCCACAAGATATGTGTGACTGTTGACCCTATGACATTCTTCGTATAGCACATGTCCGTTGCTGCTCTTGCGTCCACATACAAACAAGATAACATCATGGCGTGCAGCGAAGGAAGAGATATTGGGCATTCGGTTTGCTACTTGTCTACAGATAGTGTCGAAACTCTTGAAGACGCAAGAGGGAGAGATATGCTCCTGTATGTAGTCGATGATCTTATGAAACTCATCCAGATTTTTCGTCGTTTGTGAAAAGAGATAGGTATCCTTGTCCAACGACAGTTTCTTTACCTCATCAAAACTCTCTATGACGATGGCTTTGCCTGATGTCTGACCTACGAGTCCTAATACCTCAGCATGTCCTATCTTTCCAAAAATTACGATCTGTGATTTCGGATTAGAGTTATATTGATTCCTGATCCTTTTTTGCAACTGTAACACCACAGGACACGTGGCATCAATAATATCTATGTTGTTCTTCTCTGCTATCTCGTATGTCGAAGGAGGTTCACCATGTGCGCGTAACAGGACTTTGGCATCGTGCAGGTCTTTCAGTTGATCGTGGTTGATGGTCTTTAATCCCATTGTCTCCAGTCGCTGACACTCCATACTGTTGTGTACGATGTCACCGAGGCAATACAAGGTCTCGCCCTTCTCAAGTTCTTCCTCAGCTTTGTTGATAGCTGTGGTTACACCAAAACAGAAACCACTGTCTTTGTCTATTTCTATTTCCATCGTATACCTATTGTGAGTTTCGGATGTATAGGATCGTTGGTAATCATGAGAATACGGGGAGCTACCTTCGATGTTATAAGCTCGCTATCTATGGTGATCTTCAGATCTGTCGACTCACCAGGTTCAATGCTTCTCTTATTCAGTACGACCTTCATTCCACTGGTGAACATCTGTAGCGATGATATCTCAAGGGTACTCTTTCCTTCGTTTACAATTTCTATGGTCTTTTTGAGACTACTCTTATTGGCAAATTCTCCAAAATCAATATAAGGATGTTCCAAAGAATAAGCAGTGTTATCTTTATCTGTAATTTTCAGTTGTGGCGCCATGTCCGTATTCCCTGTCTGCCATTTAGACAGGTCGGGCAGTAACACGGCACTTACACTGATAGCAGTCTCATCGCTAACCTTATCGCCGGAGAATCGTGACACATAAACATTTGATTGTGTCAATCCCATATTGTGTAGTTTCTTGGAATCCAGAGTTACCATTATCTTACCTTCTTCTCCCGGCAACAATGTGGCAGGCGAAGCGTATGCCGTAAGATACGATGGCAGGTGCATAAGGGTAGGGGTGTATGTCCGGCCTCCTGTGTTGATAATGCCGATCTCTTGCGTCGGCGTATCACCATTGTTCACATCATCGAAAACCAGTTCAGACTTATTCACTCTGATACTTCCCATTTTATAAGGGTATGTATCGGAATAGTCTTTGATATCTCTTGATACTCTTCCTCTTAATTTTAAGTAGAGAGGAGCATCAGACGCATTGCTTTTTACCTCTATGGCCTTTTCGAATATTCCTAAAGTCTTGGCATCGTATGTGGCGGTGATAATAAAATCTTTCTTTCCAGATACCTCTCTAGGTGTTTTTACAACCACACATCCACAATCGGGTTTTACGGAATATATCTTAAGTCTCTTTGATGACTTATTGGTAAGATAAAACTGTACCGTCACAGGTTTGCGGTATAGTATGTCACCGCAGTCTACTATATCGTTTTTTGTCGCAATTCTTTGTGCGCTAACAGGCAGCATCATCGCTACTGCAAGTAGAGTTATTATATTTTTCTTCATTTTATTATCAGTTTAATTGCTTTATCTGTAGCTTTATAACCAGGTGAATAAGTACACTGAACCTCGCATGTTCCTGTGTTATACTCACCTTGTCGGTCAATAAAATATTCTGTTTCGATTCTATGCGTTCCTTTTGATAAGGTGTTATAATAATAGTTGGTACTATTATCCTTGGTAGACATGTAATATCCGTTACGATATCCGCTGATTTGCTGTATCGGTTGCATACAGGCAGCCCTACGGTCTTGTACGGTAACGAAGTCATAATCTCTGTCTGCCACGATGGTAATCTGTACCTTTACCTTATCTCCAACCTTCATATTGTTATTAGTGCTTATAATACGTCTCTCCACAGATATACCCGACTGTGAATTCTCCACGTCAGTGGTCTTCTGTTCGAACTGTACATATAGCACACCCCATGATATTCCGTCAGAAGATTTTTCAGCAGTGAATTTGTGTATGTTATCTGCGGATGTCGTGTTCTTAATATATCCCAAACCAGCTGTTTGTGATGATGTATCTAATTTTCTGTCATCTATATACAGTTTGGACATCTCCTTTTTATTAAGAGTCTCCGTATTGTCATTGATAAGCGCATATATTGCATTTACGGCATTTATAGGTGTCGTCCATCCCTGTGTACGTTTTTCCTGCAGTAACCATCTGCGCATCTCGGATATTGTCTGTTTCTTTTCGGGACAGACTATCTGTATTGCTTCTAATGCAGATACCTGTGTCGGAATTCTGTAGTCACACCAAGAATAGGTTGCTTTCTTCGTATCGTAGTAACGACCCATCTCTTCTTTGTATACAGTATATTCCTCTAAACTTTGTATGTATTCTTTTGCTTTTGTCGTAAATTTATTTTTAGCCAATATAACAGCTGTCAGGGCTTTGTCATGTAGATTCTGCACCGTTGTCATCTTTTGCAATTTACCCAACAGGTAATCTTTCGCCTCTTTCGTCTTTCCACTAACTTCTCTGTCGTACATGGCGAGGGAATAAAGGTAGTTGAGATGCGTATTTGATATGCCGTTGATTTTCAGACGTCCCTTTCTTTCCATTTCTTTCATCCTCTCGACGTCTATAACAACTTCCTTATCGAGATATTTGAAACCTCTGTCAAGCATATCTTTGTACTCTGTATTCTCACCTGTAAGCGCGTCCAGACGAACTAAGGTCTTTACAACGGTAGTGGTGATATACTCACTCCCCGGCATTGATGGCCACCAACTCCAGGAACCGTCACCATTCTGTAAATTTTCCAGATATTGTAACGTCGTTCCTAAACGATTCTCTATCTGATTTTCGTTGAAGAAGTTGCCGAGTCTTTGTTTTTGTGATGTCTCATTAGTGGCATCCATCACCCAAGGTGTCTCATCCAGTAAGATGTCTTTTAGTTCATCGTTCTCTTCAAGGGGTGAGGACAGAGCTTTGTCGTCTTTCTCCCATTTCTTTACGATATCTTGTATCCTTGGGTTACTATGCATTATGAATTTTCCTATCTTATTTGCATAGTAGGATGTTACGAGACTTATCGCATTCTTCTCGTTACCCGTACCCAATGAAGGGAGAGCTTGTATAGCCAACCACATCGGGTTATTCGTATATTCTACGGTAAGGGTTTTCTGTCCTATAGCCGTAGAAGGTATCATGGAATCGATAGATATCGTCTTTTTACCTTTCTCTAACTGTGTGAAAGGTCTGGTCACCGTCACCGTCTGTTTATCTGGCATGATAAACAGATAATGTTGCTCGCCATCACTATACCCATTACCTTGAGCAGTGATGCGACATACGTATAATGTAGATGGTTGTAGATTTTCGGTGTTTATCTTGAATGCGATGTCCTTACTCTCATTGGCATTGAGTGTAAAAGACTGTTGGTCTGTCAGTACTACAGACTCTGTGTTAGCATCAAGTATCTCTATCGTAGAGGTACCGGTTATAGCATTTGCGCTATTATTGTAGAGCGCTGATACTATCTGAGCGTTATCGTTATGGCGCAGGAAACGAGGCATATTGGGTTGTACCATGACCATTTTTTGTGCTACAGCCTCATCCGTGAATACCGTGTGTCGCATCTCATTATCATTGGCAAGAGCCATGAACTGCCATGTCGTAACACTTTGCGGTAAGGTGAAACGGATATTTACGTTACCTTCTTTATCCGTTACCAACTGTGGATAGAAGAAAGCTGTCTCACTGAAGTCAGAACGCAAAGAACTATTATTTGTCGTTTCTTCTACATTGTTGCCGCCAGAAGCTTTTCGCATCATGGTCGTCTCTAACGGAGCAGCATCCGCTGTCTCCATATCCGCTTCTACAGTCACTTTTGCATTAGCTGCAGACATAGACATCGGGGCAGCCGTACTTCTCGTCAGTTTGATTCTGTCAACACCCAATACTCGATGCGAATAGGTATTATATCGGAAGGCATCGATATTAACAAACTGACTGTATTTTAAGTCAGGATAGTTGAGCATTTTCTTTTTCAAAGTGCTTGACTGAGATAATGGCATGCTCTTCCATCCGTTCCATGATGTGGAAGGTATATGTCTATAGAGATTCAGGTTGATATTCCATGAGTGGTTATATACCTGTTGCAGACTCTTGTCGAACAGTACCGCCATCACTGAGGCGTTAATTTTCTTGCCTTCAGCTGTCATGATGTTTAGAGTCCACTCCTCCTTATCTCCGGGAACAAGTTTGTTACGGAACGTTTTCCATGTCGCGGTTAACGTCTTATCGGGCAGAGGTTTGGCAATCTGCATCTCATGCGTGAAAAGTTTTCCGTTCTTAACCCATGCAAAGGTAAGCAGGATACCCTCTCCATATTCCTCTTTGTATGTCAGTTCCTTACATATCAGTTTTCCGTCTGTATTGATATGTCCTTCTTCCAGAACCTTGTTTCTTGTCAGGATGGTATAATATACGCACGTATTCTTTTCCGACGTACCTACCTGTATATATACTTTTCCTTTATCGGGGAAGACCTCACTACTCTGATATGCCCAGTCTTCCGTCTCTACTGCGGGTATCTCTTCTTTGGGTGAGAATATCACAAAATCTTGTTGTAAGGTATCGTCTTTACATATAGCGGTCAACGTATGTCTTCCATATCCTAAGTTCCGTGCTATGCGACTGATGTCGTTGATGGTATTTGACGTAGTGTGGTATGTCTTGGAATTATCGAAAGAGTAGGCGATATCTTCCTTAACATCTGTTCCAGACATGTTTTTTAGATGGAAGCAGATGTTCTTAAGACTATCCTTGACGATTTTTTCAGGAAGGTCGCAGTACATAACGGCTTTGCGTGTTCCTATTGGGAGCGATAATGTGGCTTCATGACTTTCTCCTGAGATATCTGTCACTGTCACGTCGGCAACGATATTATAAAACGAACGCCATCTGTTTGCCTTGCCTTTAGATATGTTGTCGGGCAACAGCATCGGCATTTTTACTTTGAAAACACCGTCATTATCTGTCGTGGTCTCCTCCTGACATAGAATAGCCTCATCGTCATTATTATGATACCACCAGAATCTGCTGTTTCTCGTCACGGTATACACGACCTTACCGTTTTGAACGGGCATACCGGAATATGTTTTTGCCACACCCTGTACGGTGATGGTATCACCGTTTTTGTAGTTGGTGTCATTATCTTGGAATGTTACGTCAAACGTAGGTCGTTTGTATTCTTCTACCATAAAATAGCAGGCACCATTCTGTTTGCAACTAATAGAAAAGGAGCCTGTGAGTCCCTGTTTAGGTAAAATGAAATCTACAGCAGTCTTTCCAAATTGATCTGTGGTCGCAGATTTCGATTCTACGACTCTTCCGTTGGCATCATAGAGCTCAAAATCCAGGGTCTTACCCGATATCACCTCTGCATCCTGATGCATTTTCTCCTTATACGCTAATGCTGCAGCATATACGGTTTGTCCCGGTCTATAAATACTCCTGTCGGTAAATATTTCTATATTCTCTATATCATGAGGATTGTCATAGTCGGAAAAAGATGCCCGCAGACTTCTTGCGGGTCGGTATACATCGTTGTCTTTCGACACATATATCCGATTATATATATTATTTTTCCCCTGATTGTATATCAATTCACCGTTGGCATCGAATTTTAGGATCTCAGCTTTTTTATTTCTATTGAGAGGATATATCTTCAGTGATGCTTCCGGTACGGGTTGTCCCGTTGTTGCGCTTACTGCTATAAATTTTGTTTTGTTGTCAGAGAGTTTCTGAGATATGACGTACATGTCACTGACATGATACAGGAATCTGTGCGGTTCAACTTTCTCATTGTCACATTCTACTTCTACGATATATATACCCAAGGGCAGTGCCGGTATCTCGATACTATCAGAAGACTGCGTGTATGGAGATTTATTATCGAATGTCCTGGATATGCTTACGATACTCTTGTCACTTTTCTTACGTCGTAATACATTGTAGTCGTTATATCTTAAATCGTATCCATATTCATGGTCACCCGTGATATCCACAGGATAGATATCCATAGTCACCGTATTGACATTTCTCACTTTGTTCATCCACAGAGTGGACGTCTGTTGTGGCAATGCTATATACGTGGATAATTTAGAATCGAAAGAAGGTAAGGTTATGCGTGTTATAATATTTCTGAACTTATCCGCACGTTTCCAGTTTCCCCATTTCGTTATACTGTATTGCGCATAATCATACACCTCTTTGGCAGGGACATTACATTTTTCCATGTAGCGCAGCTTTTCTATTGCTACTTCTCCACATTCTGTGAGAGTCCCATATTTTGATATCAGAGAGTCGAGTGATTTTAGGTATGTAGATTTACTTATGTCATCAACGGCGTAATTGTCGTTTCTCTGTTTGATCATCTCGAGTGTTGCCATCATTGCAGCACCGCGGTTTTTACCCTCGTAGTAATCGCGTAGAATGTCAAATCTTTTTACTTCATAACACATTACGCTAAGTAGGTCGTTGTCGTATATCCTACTGTCAACACCTTCTTCCACAAACGGGACATACCCTTTTGTCTTGCATGAACCGAGAAGATCCGGTCTACTCAGAGCCTCGTCAACCATCCTATTGCCAATGGAGAGGGCACTATCACCAAGTATGCTCACATCATCCTGTGACCAACGGTATCTTTTCGCATTCGGAGCGTTGCACTGATATATTCTTCCGATGATAAACTTGTATACTAAGCCTAATACCTGATTCTTTTTCTGTGCTTTTTCAGCCTTCTCTGTCAGTCTGTTTACGATGTCAGGCAAAGAGTCAGGTGAAATAGAGTAGGCCACTTGTGCCGTCCTTAGTTCGGCCTTCAGCAGATGTCCATATTCCTTTTCTTTATCGGCTTTTTTAATTATCTTATCAAGGATACTCAACTGTTGTCTGGGAAGATCTTTCTTTTGTGCCGTCTCTACTTCCTTCCACAGATTATTGAATGTATCTGCATACGTTATCATTGACATACAGAGTACTAATACTAAAAAAAATATTCTTTTCATTATGCTTGATAATTCAATGGTAAAGTTATTACAAGTCTTGCACCTTTTTTGTATGTGGTGTCTAGTTTTATTTCTCCTTTTATAGCATGTACCAATGCCCTCGCGATAGTCAGTCCAAGACCGATTCCCGGTTTGTACCTATCGGCTTTCTCAAATCTCTCGAATATCAGTTCCGCCTTGTCATCGGGTACTCCGATTCCTGTATCTTCTACATAAAAAAGGATATTGTCTGGGGATGAAGTGGCATCGTATCCCACAACAACGGAACCTTTTGATGTAAATTTCAGCGCATTATCGAGAAGTATGGTGTACACTCTCATAAGTATGTTGCCACAGGTATGGAAAGAGAAAGGTTCCACGCTCTTTGCAGATACCGACACCATAACGTTGGGATTGTCGTTTTTTACAGTACCGATAGCTTCCATACATATCATCGATGCATCATATTCGCTGAACGGGGCATCAACATCGCCGGACTCAAGTTTGTATAAGTCAAGCATATTGTTGAGTACCGATGTCAACTGTTCCGTACTGCTTTGTATTGATTTCACCACTTCGTGACTTTCTTCGGGAGAGAGAAAATCCTTATTGTCGATGAGAATTGTCGTAAATCCATTTATCTGATGTAGAGGGGTACGTATCTCATGACTCATATCCTGAATAAACTTGTCTTTGGCATCCCTCTCTGCCTTTAAGACCTTGTTACGGTTCTTCTGTGACCGGATGTAACCCAATGCCAATATGATGATTATCACGAAGACGCTCAATCCTATCAACATGCCGAGTCTTTCCACACGCTGTTTCTGTATCCCAACCTCATTGGCGAGAATCGCTTTTTCCTCTGCCAACTTCTGTTTATGCATTATCTCGGCAAACTGGTTGATGTCTACGGCAGAGAGTACAGCATTGACGGAGTCACTATAGTTATGATATTGATTAAGAGCCTGATACGCCTTAGCGTAGTCTCCCTTAAAGACGTATAGAGTAGGCAACATCTGCATGCGTATCCTCTCATCCAATTGGTTGTACATCTCTCGTGCCTTGTCATATTCCCCTTGCACCCAATAATGAGCTATCTCCAGTCGTTTGGCTTCCTTCTGTAGGTTGATGTCGATGTTTTTATGTTCCTTGTATTTCACAAGTTCGTTATAACACTCTTCCATCATCTGAAAATCTTTAGCCAGGAAACTTATATACCCTCGTTGTATCACACATCCAATTCTTGCTGCCTCGTTTTTCGATTTTTCCTCAGACATTTTAACATGTCTTAGGGCATCATCGTATTTTCCCAACATCATCTCACATATACCCATGTTGTAATAGCATGTGTATAATGACGAGGAATTATTTGCTTTTGCATATTCCAACTCTGTGGTGAAGCATTTCAGCGCTTCGGCGTAGGCCATACGCTTGAGATGCAACTGTCCTTTCATTCGGTACGACCCCTGTATGCCGTATGTGCTATTGTCACGTGAAGCTTCCTCATACATGGTATTTATGCGGTTATACGCATCCATGTACAACTGTTGGTCTATGTATTTGAGTATGAGGTATATCTGTACATGATAATAGTCATCAAGACATTGATTATCATGTAACCATTTTAGTAAGGGTTCTGTCCTTTTTTCAAACTCATCGGCATTATTGCATGTGTTCTCGTAGTGCTTCGCTTCAATGAGTTTAGCCTTACCCATTATTTTTACATTGTTTTCTTTTTCGGCTAAGTTAAATAGTTCTTGTGCCAGCTGTAACCCTTTTTCTGTAGCAAAGTTACTATACGCCTCATTATACAGACTGTCTATCAATGTATCTTCGGCAGCATCGGCTTTGACCATTGACAGAGAAAATATGAGACAAAATAGCAGTAAGTGTCTAAGCATGCATCTTTTTAATATAGTATTTCGACCGCTAAGGTACGAAAAAAAACGATAATCATCCAAATTTTTGCCAAATGTTTTGCTTTTGTCGCTAAAATATAATAATTTTGCACTACGTTTAATATAAATTACAGTTATTATGAAGAAGATAAGAGCCGCCGTTGTTGGATATGGCAATATAGGTAAGTTCACAATTCAAGCACTTCAGGCATCTGAGGATTTCGAGATTGCCGGTGTTGTAAGACGTAATGGTGACGCAAATAAACCTCTAGAATTGCAGGCATATCCCGTAGTGAAGGATATCACAGAGCTGAAGGACGTGGATGTTGCCATCCTTGCTACTCCTACACGTTCTTGCGAGGAGTATGCAAAGAAGATACTTGCCATGGGTATCAACACGGTCGATTCTTTCGATATTCATACTTCCATCCTCGATTACCGTAAAACATTGATGCCTATCTGTAAGCAGAATAACGCTGTTGCCGTAATCGCAGCAGGATGGGATCCGGGTTCGGATTCTATTGTTCGTACCTTAATGCAGAGCTTAGCTCCTAAGGGCTTGAGTTACACAAACTTCGGTCCGGGAATGAGCATGGGACACTCTGTGTGCGTTCGTTCAAAGGCTGGAGTTAAGGACGCTTTGTCAATGACGATACCAAAGGGCGAAGGTCTACACAGAAGAATGGTATATGTTGAGTTGGAAGAAGGTGCGAAATTAGAGGATGTTACAGCAGCAATAAAAGCAGATCCATATTTCGCTAATGATGAGACACACGTATTCCAAGTAGCATCGGTTGACGAGGTGAAAGATATGGGACATGGTGTAAATCTCGTAAGAAAGGGTGTCAGTGGAGCTACACAGAACCAGCGTTTTGAGTTTAATATGTCTATCAACAACCCAGCTCTTACAGGTCAGGTACTCGTTAATGTAGCCCGTGCTTCTATGCGCTTGCAACCAGCTTGCTACACTATGGTGGAAATACCTGTAATAGATATGCTGCCAGGAGAGCGTGAGGATCTTATTCCTCATTTGGTATAGTAGATGTCGTAATCTGAAATGTCGGAAAAGAGAGATTTACTTGAAAAGATAGACTATCCTGACGACCTACGCAAACTGTCGATAGATGAACTTCCGGAACTGTGTAATCAGTTGCGTGCAGACATTATAAGGGAACTATCTGTTAACCCCGGGCACCTAGCGTCTTCGTTAGGTGTGGTGGAGTTGACGGTAGCTCTTCATTATGTTTTTAATACCCCTTACGACAGACTTGTATGGGATGTCGGTCATCAGGCGTATGGTCATAAGATTCTTACAGGAAGAAAGGATCGTTTCAGTACCAATCGTAAGTTGAATGGTATCCGTCCGTTCCCTTCACCTAAAGAGAGTGAATATGACACGTTTACGTGCGGTCATGCCTCTAATTCCATCAGTGCAGCCTTAGGAATGGCCTTGGCTGCGGAAAAGAAGGGTGAGGATGATAGACATGTAGTGGCAGTAATCGGGGATGGCGCGATGAGCGGTGGACTGGCGTTTGAAGGATTGAATAACGTTAGCTCCATTCCTAACAATATGCTTATCATACTCAACGATAACAATATGAGTATCGACAGGAGCGTGGGAGGCATGAAATCATATCTGCTAAACCTTAGTACCAATGAGACATACAATAAGTATCGTTTTAAGGTTTCGCAGTGGCTACATTCACGTGGCATGATGAATGATGACCGACGAAAGGGCATCATTCGTCTCAGTAATGCATTTAAGTCGGCTATAAGTCATCAACAGAACATTTTTGAGGGTTTAAACATCCGTTATTTCGGTCCTTTTGATGGTCACAACGTTAAGGAACTGGTCAGAATCCTTAATCAGATAAAGGATATGAAGGGACCGAAGATGTTGCATCTTCATACTATTAAAGGCAAGGGTTATGAACCAGCGGAAAAGAGCGCAACGGTGTGGCATGCTCCGGGTAAGTTTGATATAGATACAGGAGAACGAATAAAACCTGCGGGAGCGGGTAAATATCCTAAGTATCAGGATGTTTTTGGAGAAACATTGTTGGAACTGGCGCGAGAAAATGACCGTATAGTGGGTGTCACTCCAGCCATGCCTACGGGTTGTTCGATGAATATTATGATGCACGAGATGCCTGACAGAGTTTTTGATGTCGGTATCGCTGAAGGACATGCCGTAACTTTCTCTGCGGGAATGGCAAAAGAGGGACTGTTACCCTTCTGTAACATATATTCCTCGTTTGCACAGAGGGCCTACGACAATATTATCCATGATGCGTCTATTCAGAACTATGATATGGTGATATGTCTCGACAGGGCTGGTCTTGTGGGAGAAGACGGAGTGACGCATCATGGCGTATTTGATATATGTGCATTACGTCCTATCCCAGGCATTACCATTGCTTCACCGATGAATGAGCCGGAACTGCGTAACCTCATGTATACGGCGCAACTACCCGGTAAGGGCGTGTTCGTGATACGTTATCCCAGGGGATGTGGTATAACAGAGAACTGGCGTCAACCGATGGAAGAGATAACGATGGGTAAGAGTCGTAAACTTAAGGACGGCAGTAAGTTGGCCGTGATAACATTCGGTCCGATAGGTAATGATGTGGCAGAAATCGTATCTTCTATGGATGTGGCACATTACGATCTTCGCTTTGTAAAGCCACTGGATGAGGAGATGTTGGAAGAAGTCGGTAAGAAGTTTGACCATATCGTTGTCGTTGAAGATGGTGCTTTGGCTGGCGGTTGCGGTTCTGCTATACTGGAATGGATGTCTGACCATGGTTTCCATCCCGATGTTCGCAGAGTAGGTATTCCCGACCATTTTGTGGAGCATGGTACCGTAGACCAATTGAGACATCTCATTAAGATGGATAAAGATTCCTTGAAAACGATAATAGAGGAAATGCTATGAGAATAATTATCGCAGGAGCAGGTGCAGTGGGTACGCATTTGGCTAAGATGTTGTCAAAAGAGGACCTCGATTGTGTGTTGATAGACGAGAATGAGGACAAATTAGGTGATTTGTCAAGTGATTATGATATCATGACGATGTGCGCTTCTCCTACGTCGATACGTACGCTTAAAGAGGCCGGTGTCAAAGGTTGTGATCTCTTTGTCGCAGTCACCACGGAGGAGGAAACCAATATGGTTTGCTGTACCCTGGCAAAGGCCTTAGGCGCAGAGAAAACGGTAGGCAGAATAGATAATTACGAATATCTGAATCCTGATTTAAAGGAGTTCTTTGCAAACATCGGTATCGATTCTCTTATCTATCCCGAGGTCTTGGCTGCAAAAGATATTATAAACGGTCTCAAACTCAGTTGGGCGCGCCAGAGATGGGATGTACACGATGGTTCTCTTGTACTACTGGGTATAAAACTTCGTGACACCTGTGAGATACTCAATCAACCGTTGAGAAATTTTTGTGGTCCTGACGACCCGTATCATGTGGTGGCGATAAAACGTAGTGGTGAGACCATAATACCGGGAGGAAACGATGAACTTCGTAATCTCGACCTCGTGTATATAATGACGACAAAGGAATATATACCGTATATCCGTAAGATTGTAGGCAAAGAGGGATACGAAGACGTGAAGAACGTTATTATCATGGGTGGCAGCAAGACCACTGTACGTGCCGCTTTGACATTGCCAGAATACATGAATGCCAAGATAATAGAACTGGATGAAAAGCGCTGCGATGAGCTCAACGACCTTATCCCTAATAAGAATGTTATGGTGATAAACGGTGATGGTAGGGATTTGGAACTGCTCAAAGATGAAGGACTAGACACTACGCAGGCTTTTGTTGCTCTCACTGGTAATTCGGAAGCAAATATCCTGGCTTGTCTAACGGCAAAGAGAATGGGTGTGCGTAAGACAGTGGCAATGGTACAAAATCTCGACTATTTTTCGATGGCGGAGAGTCTGGACATCGGTACGTTGATAAACAAGCAGGCTATAGCAGCGAGCCATATCTATCAGATGATGTTGAGTGCCAACGTTAGTAATCTACAGTCGTTGATGATGGCTAATGCTCAGGTGGCAGAATTTATTGTAGCAGAAGATTCTAAAGTAACGAAGAAAGCTGTTAAGGATCTTAGTATACCCGCCGGTTGTACGATAGGCGGTCTAGTGCGTGACGGACAGGGATTTCTTGTGTCGGGTAATACACAGATACAGGCAAACGATACTGTGATGGTATTCTGTTGCGACATGAATATGGATAAGATAGCAAAATTATTCTGTTAAGCGTGATAAACCTGAAGATCATATCAAGGATAATAGGACAGCTTCTTTTCATTGAGGCTGCCATGATGTTCTTGTGTTTCGGTCTTGCCTTACTCTATGAAGAGGATGATGCATTACCGTTTCTGATATCTACGTTTGTCACTATAATCATAGGACTGTTCCTGCACATGAAAGGCCGTAATGCCCGTAATTCTCTTAATCGTCGTGATGCCTTTCTCGTGGTAACCTTAGTATGGATAGCCTTTTCGGTTACAGGTATGTTGCCATATCTCGTAAGTGGTTATATCCGTAATGTAACGGATGCTTTCTTCGAGACGATGTCTGGTTTTACCACTACAGGTTGTACTATCCTCTCCGATGTTGAAATATTACCCCATGCCATGTTGTTTTGGCGTGCCCTGACCCAATTCCTAGGCGGTTTGGGTATCGTATTCTTTACCATCGCTTTGTTACCGTCGCTTGTGGGTGGAAGTGTGAAAATATATTCCGCGGAATCTACAGGACCAGTAAATAGTAAACTTCATCCACGTTTGAGTACCACGGCAAAATGGATTTGGACGATATATATTGTATTGACAATCAGTTGTATACTGTCATTTAAGATAGCGGGAATGGAATGGTTTGATTCCATCTGTTATGCGTTATCTACAACAGCTACAGGAGGATTCTCTGTACACAATAATGGTGTCTTCGTTTTTAATAAAGATGTAATAGAATATATTGCAGTATTTTTTCAGTTTTTATCAGGTGTAAACTTCTCGTTGATATACTTACTTGTATTCAAGGGTAGGTTGGGTATGGTACTAAAGAGCTCTGAGCTGAAATTTTACACCTTTGTAGTCTTGGTGGCAACTGTTTCTATAATGCTGTTGTTGATAAACGACCTCGACTACTCTTTTGGTCATGCTCTGCGTGCTTCGTTGTTCCAGGTAGTAAGTTTTGTAACTACTACAGGCCTATTCAGTGAGAACGTTGGTCTGTGGCCTCATATCACATGGATTATTTTAGGACTACTGATGTTTTGTGGCGCATGTTCAGGCAGTACTAGTGGCGGTTTCAAATGTATCCGTTGTGTGATGCTCTTGAAAGTTGTTATAAATGAGTTTAAACAGAAGTTGCATCCGCGTGCCGTTTTACCGGTGAGGATAAACGGTGAGAACGTGGAGCGTAGAACGTATAGTAACCTTCTTGCTTATTTTGCGCTATTTATAGCGTTTATAGTGATAACATCAATGATAATGATTGGTGCTGGCGTAGACCATACTAATGCTTTGATGATGGCGATGAGTTGCGTTAGTAATGTAGGACCGTCATTAGGCAGTTTGGCGCATCCTGAGGTTACATGGGGAACATTGTCAGTTGGTCTGAAATGGGTTTGTTCCGCACTGATGTTAGTAGGACGTCTCGAAATATTTACTGTATTAGTACTTTTTACGCCATCGTTCTGGAAAGACAGTTGAAAATAGAAAAGATTATATATGCAACCATTAAAGTTTAGACCTCTGTTGAAACAGACAATATGGGGAGGTGATAGAATTATACCTTTTAAGCACCTTGAAGAAAAATTGGATAATGTAGGTGAGAGTTGGGAAATATCCGGAGTTAAAGGCAATGAAACAATCGTGTCGGGAGGAGAGTATGATGGTAGAAGCCTAAACTCACTTGTCGAGGAATATAAGGGAGAGTTAGTAGGAGAAGAAAACTATAAACGTTTTGGCAACGAATTTCCTCTGTTGATAAAATTTATCGATGCCCGTCAGGATCTTTCTATACAGGTACATCCTACAGATGAAAAGGCACGTGCCATGGGTTATGACAGAGGAAAGACGGAGATGTGGTATATCATGGATTCAAGTCCTGAAGCAAAGTTGCGTTCAGGAATGGCCGCGTCAATAACACCAGAACAATATAAGCAGATGGTGACAGATAACACGATATGTGACGCCATAAAGGAATATTCTGTAAAAGAAGGCGATTGTTTCTTCCTTCCTGCCGGTAGAGTGCATAGTATCGGTGCCGGTTGCTTCTTGGCAGAGATACAGCAGACCAGTGATGTCACTTTCCGTATCTATGATTTTAACCGTCGTGATAAAAACGGTAACCTCCGACAACTTCATTTGAAAGAAGCCAGTGAGTGTATAGACTACAATGTTTCGAGCAATTATAGGACTATATACGTTCCTCAGAAGGATCAGGGTATATCACTCGTGAGATGTCCATATTTCAATACGTCGGTATATGATCTTACTGAACCGATGACTATTGATTATTCAGAATTGGATAGTTTCGTTATTCTCATTGCCGTAAAGGGTGGGGGATCGATAACGGTGGATGGTAATTACTCGGAAGATTTCTTGCAAGGCGACACATTATTGTTGCCTGCGACTACAAATAATGTAGATGTAAAGGGTAATGTAAAATTCCTGGAGACTTATATCTAATCTTTTCCCTAAGTGCATAGACTTCGGCAAATTTATACTTTTTCCTGTATATTATCGACATAATGTAGGTAAAAATACTTTTTTTGTAAAAAAAATAAGTAAAAGTTTGGTCGTTTGTGATAAATGTTATAATTTTGCACCCAGTAAGATTTGATATATGAATTTAACTAGCGCAACATACTTTTATTATTATTTCTACTTTGCAAGGAATTGTGAAGCGGGAAGTTGCGTGTAAGTTCAACTTAAGACAAAGTAATGGTTAATCAATAAATTACATGTGTCCCGCTTCAGTAAAATGAGGCGGGACATATTTTTTAGAATATGAAAAGAATTGCAATACAAGGTTTGATAGGGTCATTTCACGACATCGCTTCTCATCTTTACTTCAAGGATGAACAGATACAGATGATTTGTTGCGACACTTTTGAAGAGGTCTTTCGCAAGATGGATGAAGATCCTACTATGATAGCATTGGTAGCAATAGAGAATACCATAGCCGGTTCATTGTTACACAATTATGAGTTGCTGAGGGATTCGGGTGTAACTATCGTCGGAGAACAGAAACTGCATATACGTCATAGTATCTGTTGTTTACCAGAAGACGACTGGGATACCGTAGACGAAGTGTTGTCACATCCAGTGGCTCTTATGCAATGTCGTGATTTCTTAGCCAATCACCCAGGTTTGAAAGCAGTGGAAGCAGAAGATACGGCAGGTTCGGCAAAGATGATATCCGAGAAACATCTGGAACATCATGCTGCGATATGTCATGCAGAGGCTGCAAGATTATATGGAATGAAGGTCTTAGAGGATGGAATAGAGGATAATAAGCATAACTTTACCCGTTTCTTAGTCCTTTCCAATCCTGGTAAGGCAGATTTCTTAAGACCTTTAGAAAAGGCCAACAAGGCATCGTTGGTATTTTCTCTTCCTCATGAAGAAGGATCTTTATCACATGTACTGAGCATACTCTCCTTTTATAAGATAAATCTTACCAAGATACAGTCGTTGCCGGTAATAGGACATGAGTGGGAATATCTGTTCTATGTAGACGTGACGTTCGATAGCCTTACGCGTTATCGTCAGTCGGTGGATGCCATAGAGCCGTTGACGAAAGAGTTGAAGGTGTTAGGGGAATATGTAGGAAGTTGAATTTTGAAAAATATCAGGTTATGAAGATACAACCAGCAGAGCGTTTGTCGCTAGTAAGTGAATACTATTTCAGTAAAAAAGGTAAGGAAATAGCACGTAGAAATGCAGAGGGTCAGGATATAGTGAGCTTAGCCATAGGTTCTCCGGATATGCCACCGTCTAAGGCCACGATAGAGAAGCTGTGTGAGGTGGCACGAAGAGATGATAGTCACGGCTATCAACCCACGGTGGGAACACCAGAACTGAGAGAAGCGATGTCGCAGTTCTATAAACGTTGGTATGGAGTAGATTTGGATCCTAAGACAGAGATACAACCGCTGATAGGTAGTAAGGAGGGTATATTACATGTCACATTGTCATTCCTTAATCCGGGCGAAGAAGTGTTGGTTCCTAATCCAGGATATCCTACATATACCTCGTTGAGCAAAATCTTAGGCGCAAAAATCGTTAACTATGATTTGCTGCCCGACAATGATTGGCAACCGGATTTTGATAAGTTGGAGAGCATGGATCTTTCGAGAGTGAAGATTATGTGGACAAACTATCCGAATATGCCAACGGGAGCTAATGCGCAGATGCAGACATACGAGAAACTGGTGGATTTCGGTAGGAGACATGGAATACTCATCGTTAATGATAACCCTTATTCGTTTATTCTCAACGAGAAACCGATTTCTATTCTACAGGTTGAAGGAGCGAAAGACTGTTGTATAGAGTTTAACTCCATGTCGAAGAGTCATAATATGCCCGGTTGGCGTGTCGGAATGTTGGCCACAAACGCAGAATTTGTGTCATGGATATTGAAGGTTAAAAGTAATATCGACAGCGGTACCTTCCGCGGTCTTCAACTAGCAGCAGCTGAGGCTTATCGTAACACGGATGATTGGCATAGAGAATATAACATCAACACATACCGTAGACGTCGTGATGTTGCGGAGAAGATAATGGATGTCTTAGGTTGTACATACGATAAGAAATCTGTAGGAATGTTTCTGTGGGGACGAATCCCTGAGAAATATAAGGATGCCGAGGAACTGACGGAACGAGTACTTAATGAGGCTCATGTCTTCATAACTCCGGGCTTTATCTTCGGCAGTAACGGCGAGAGATATATACGTATATCGTTATGTGCTAAAGATGAGAAGATAAACGAGGCGTTGAAACGAATTTCTGCAATGCAGAATCTATGATGCCTAAATAAAAGAACAAGATTAAAATAAAATATTATGGAACTAGATTTATTACCATTAGGTCTTAATGAACCCAATGACCCACAACATCCTTTTGTCATAGCAGGACCATGTTCTGCTGAGAGTGAGGAACAAGTTTTGTCAACAGCCAAAGCTCTTCAAAGTTATGGTATTCGTATGTTTAGAGCCGGAATATGGAAGCCACGTACCAAACCAGGAGGTTTTGAAGGACATGGCGAGAAGGCTTTGCCTTGGATGCAACAGGTAAAGAAAGAGACAGGTATGATGACAGCCACAGAGGTCGCTACACCAGAACATGTGGAGTTATGTGTCAAATACGATGTCGATATATTATGGGTGGGTGCCCGTACAACGGCCAACCCTTTTGCTATGCAGGCATTAGCCGACTCACTGAAAGGATATGACAAACCTGTACTCGTAAAGAATCCCGTCAACCCCGATTTGGAACTATGGATCGGTGCCATGGAACGTCTTAATCAGGCAGGAGTGAAGAAGTTGGGCGCTATACATCGTGGTTTCTCCAGTTACGACAAGACCATCTACCGTAATGTACCGATGTGGCAGATACCAATAGAATTACGTCGTCGTATACCGAATCTTCCTATTATCAACGACCCTAGTCATATCGGTGGACGCAGAGAATTGATAGCACCACTCTGTCAACAAGCGATGGATCTAGGTCTTGACGGTCTGATAATAGAGAGTCACTGCGATCCCGACAAAGCATGGAGTGATGCAAAACAGCAGGTTACACCCGATGTGCTTAACTATATACTTGACCTGTTGGTAGTACGTGATTCTCACTATTCGACAGAAGGCATAGTACAGCTTCGTAAACAGATAGACGAGTTGGATAATAATCTTATGGATCTGTTGGCAAAACGTATGCGGGTATGTCGTGAGATCGGTCAGTACAAGAAAGAGCATAACATGACTGTGCTTCAGACAGTTAGATATAATGAGATTCTCGACAAACGAGGTGCTCAGGGCAGTCTTTGTGGCATGAGCAGCGAATTCGTTAAAAAGATCTTCGAGAGTGTGCATGAAGAGAGTGTTAGACAACAAATGGAGATAATAAATCAGAAATAACGATGAAAATACTTGTTATGGGAGCAGGTAAGATGGGAAGTTTTTTCCTTGATCTGCTTAGTTTCGACCATGAGGTAGGCGTATTTGAGAAAGATCCTAAACGGATGCGGTTTACGTACAACTGTCAGCGTTTCTCCACGATGGAAGAGGTAGAGGCCTTTTCTCCCGAACTAGTGATAAATGCTGTTACGGTGAAATATACAATCCCTGCCTTCGAAGAGATATTGCCACATCTTCCCAAAGACTGTATTATAAGCGATATCGCATCGGTAAAAACTGGACTGCATGAGTATTATGAATCGACAGGAATGCGTTATGTAAGTACGCACCCTATGTTCGGTCCTACCTTTGCCAATCTGCAGCAACTATCGGAAGAGAATGCCATAATCATCACTGAGGGTGATTATATGGGACGAATCTTCTTTAAGGATCTTTACAGTCAGTTGGGGTTAAACATATACGAATATTCATTTGATGAGCACGACCGTACTGTCGCTTATTCTCTGAGTATACCTTTCGTCTCGACCTTTGTCTTCGCAGCCGTAATGAAGCATCAGGATGCTCCTGGTACGACATTTAAACGCCACATGAAGATAGCTAAGGGCGTACTTAACGAGGATGATTATCTGTTGCAGGAAGTATTATTCAATCCTTATACACATGACCAAGTGAGTCAAATTCGTAAGGAGCTTAAGGATTTACTGGAGATAATCGACAATAAAGACGGAGATGCCATGAAAGCGTATCTTAGCAAGATAAGAAACAACGTGGCAAGAGATATAGAAATAAAAAAGCAGTAATCCCGCATATATGACAGCAGAGGAATATTATAAACAGGGGAAGGAATATCAGCGTAAAGGTGATTTCCAGAACGCCATGAATTCTTACATGGAGGCCATTGATCTAGATGGTGACAGTCCTGCCGTACAGGCATTGGAGATGCTTCAGAATATCATGGAGTTCTATAACAAAGATGCCTATAATCCTTGATATTCCTCTGTCTAGTCATGCGGACCGACGATGAGCGAGTATATCTTCTTTCCTGTGCTCTTGGAGTAATAAACGTATGATATGTTATACCCGTTTTCACGATATACCTTTAGACTCATTGTGTTTATTACCAGATTCTTAAGTTCCTTGTCTATAATAGGCTTTTTCTCCTGTATAAGTTCTTCGTTATCAAGAGCACCGCTTACGGTGTTGTAGTAGTAGATAGTGTGACTGCTTCGTTCAAAGGCCATACTGTCGACGACCTGTGTATCGCCAATTTCTAGCGGACACTGTTTCTTTGTAAAGATTTCACATTCCCTTTCGCAACGGTCTTCAAGTGATTCCCTACATGAAAAACATGTAAGAGAAACCAAAAATATAAATAGTATTTTTCTCATTTTTAAACAATCTTTGTGACGGCAAAGGTAGTACTTTTTTCTGTTCTATATGACATAATTGAAAAAAATTGCTTAAATTTGCACTTGATTAGATATAGATGGACAAGATACGTAATTTTTGCATCATTGCTCATATAGACCACGGAAAATCGACAATCGCAGACAGACTCCTAGAGTATACCGACACGATAAAGATTACCGAGGGTCAGATGCTTGATGATATGGACCTGGAGAAGGAGCGTGGTATAACCATTAAGAGTCATGCCATACAGATGGAATATGTCTATAATGGAGAGAAATACATATTGAATCTTATAGACACTCCGGGACACGTGGATTTTTCATACGAGGTGTCGCGATCCATAGCTGCCTGTGAGGGTGCCATACTCGTTGTCGATGCATCGCAGGGCGTGCAGGCACAGACGATATCTAATCTCTATATGGCAATAGATCATAATCTGGAGATTATACCCGTTATAAACAAGATCGATATGCCTAGCGCAATGCCTGATGAGGTGGAGGACGAGATAGTCGATCTCATCGGTTGTGACAGATCGGATATAATACGAGCTAGCGGTAAGACAGGCGAAGGTGTGGAGGAAATCCTCAAGGCTGTCGTAGAACGTGTGCCTGCGCCAAAGGGCGATCCTAAAGCTCCGTTACAGGCTCTGATTTTTGATTCTGTGTTTAATAGTTTCAGAGGTATCATCGTGTACTTCAAGATAGAGAATGGAGTAATACACAAGGGCGATAAGGTTAAGTTCTTCAATACAGGCATGGAATATGATGCCGATGAAATCGGAGTACTTAAGATGGATCTGGTGCCACGTAATACGCTTGGTACAGGTGAAGTAGGGTATATCGTAAGTGGTATCAAGGACTCTAAAGAAGTGAAGGTCGGTGATACTATCACGATGGTGAAGACCCCTTGTGATGAGGCTATAGCCGGTTTCCAGGAAGTAAAACCGATGGTGTTTGCCGGAGTCTATCCTATCGATCCTTCTGATTATGAAAACTTACGTTCCAGTTTAGAGAAGCTTCAGCTTAATGATGCTTCACTGACATTCTCTCCGGAGTCATCGGTAGCCTTGGGATTTGGTTTCAGATGCGGTTTTCTCGGTTTGTTGCACATGGAGATTATTCAGGAACGTTTGGATCGAGAATTTGATATGGATGTAATAACCACCGTTCCTAATGTGTCGTATATGGTGTATGACAAACAGGGCAATGTGAAAGAAGTACACAATCCTTCGGGTTTGCCTGATGCTACACTAATCGACCATATTGAGGAACCGTATATCAAGGCATCTATAATAACATCCACAGAGTTTATAGGTTCTATAATGAAGCTCTGTCTGGATAAGCGCGGTGAACTATTGAAACAAGACTATGTCAGTGGTAATCGTGTGGAATTGACGTCCCACCTGCCGCTGGGTGAGATAGTAATAGATTTTTATGATAAACTGAAGAGTATTTCTAAGGGTTACGCTTCGTTCGACTACCATGTGGATGGATTCAGACCATCGAAATTGGTTAAATTGGACATTCTGTTAAACGGAGAACCAGTGGATGCCCTTTCTACTCTTACCCACTTTGACAATGCCGAGCCTTTTGGCAGACGCATGTGCGAGAAATTGAAAGAGCTCATACCACGTCAGCAGTTTGATATCGCTATACAGGCGGCAATAGGTGGTAAGATTATAGCTCGAGAAACGGTAAAACAAGTGCGAAAGGATGTTACCGCCAAATGTTACGGTGGTGATGTGTCCAGAAAAAGGAAGCTTCTAGAGAAACAGAAACGTGGTAAGAAACGTATGAAACAAATCGGTAACGTGGAAGTTCCGCAGAAAGCTTTCCTCGCAGTATTAAAATTAGACTAATTATGGGACGCGAGCCGAAGAATACAATGGATTCCATGCTGGACGTCGCAAGGGAGTTGGCGAGAAAATATAGTACTATGACTGTCGACGAGGTGAGGTTGTTGGCAAGCATATTGGTACTCGCCCGATTTAAGAAAGGAGAACTCATACTGAAAGCCGGGGATGTAAGTCATAGTATCAACTACATATATAAGGGGTTGGTACGTGTGTTTTATTATAAAAACAATAAGGAACTGACGGAGCATCTCCAGGTGGAGAATAATATTGTGATGAGTATCGAGAGTCTTTTTAAGGGGATTCCGACAAAATTACAGATAGAAGCATTGGAACCTACGGTGATATATAAGTTGCCAGTGCTGGAATTGGAGAAGATATCTCTGCATCATGCCAATTTGCAGATGTTGTATCGTAAGATACTGGAAGAGAGTCTTATCCAAAGTCAGATACATGCAGATATGTTGCGTTTTGAGCACGCTTCTGACAGATATGAGAAATTTATGAAACTGCAACCGGAGATACTTCGTCGAGCTCCGATGAGTTACATTGCCAGTTATCTGCAGATGACGCCTGAGACTCTCAGTAGAGTGAGAAACGCACAGTTAATGGAGAATATTAAATAAATAGACGTAAGTCTTTAGTAAAAGAATGCCTAAGATATCAGTTAGAGGAGTGGAAATGCCGGAGTCGCCGATACGTAAGTTGGCACCGTTGGCAGCAGCAGCAAAGGAAAGGGGGATACATGTTTATCATCTTAACATTGGTCAGCCCGATCTGCCTACTCCACAGGTTGGATTGGATGTATTGAAACATATTGACAGGAAGATACTTGAGTATTCTCCCTCACAAGGATATAGAAGTTACAGAGAGAAGTTAGTTGGTTACTATGCCAAGTATAACATCAATGTGACCGCTGATGATATCATCATCACCTCGGGAGGTAGTGAGGCCGTATTGTTTGCCTTTATGTCATGCCTTAATCCAGGGGATGAGATAATTGTTCCGGAACCAGCATACGCAAACTATATGGCATTCGCGATATCTGCGGGTGCAAAGATACGTACTATAGCCACGACGATAGAAGAAGGTTTCTCTCTTCCTAAGGTGGAAAAATTCGAGGAATTGATAAATGATCGTACCAGAGCTATAATGATTTGTAACCCTAACAATCCAACGGGTTATCTTTATACCCGCAGGGAGATGAATCAGATACGTGATTTGGTCAAGAAATACGATCTATATCTTTTCTCGGATGAGGTATATCGAGAGTATATATACACAGGATCACCATATATCAGTGCATGTCATTTGGAAGGCATTGAACAGAATGTTGTTCTAATAGATTCTGTTTCAAAGCGTTACAGTGAATGTGGTATACGCATTGGTGCTTTGATTACTAAGAATAAAGAGGTTAGACAGGCAGTGATGAAATTCTGTCAGGCTCGTTTGTCACCACCACTTATAGGTCAGTTGATAGCAGAAGCTTCTCTGGATGCTCCCGAAGAGTATACCCGTGAGGTCTATGATGAGTATGTGGAACGTAGAAAATGTCTCATTGACGGTTTAAATCGCATCAGTGGAGTATATTCGCCTATTCCGATGGGAGCATTCTATACAGTAGCTAAGTTACCTGTGGATGACAGTGAGAAGTTCTGCCGTTGGTGTCTCGAAGAATTCAATTATGAGGGTGAGACGGTGATGATGGCTCCCGCTTCAGGTTTCTATACTACACCGGGTGCAGGTATTAACGAGGTACGTATTGCATACGTCTTGAAGAAAGATGATCTTGAGAGAGCTTTGGTTGTGTTGCAAAAGGCTCTTGAAGCTTATCCAGGAAGGGTAGATTAACAGAATGTACTTTCCTTTATTCATATCACGCAGGATATACAATGACAAGGGCGACAAACGACAGGTGAGTCGTCCTGTAATACGTTTGGCGATAGCGGGAGTGGCTATCGGTTTGGCGGTTATGATAATATCCGTATGCGTGGTACTTGCCTTCAAACATACGATACGTGATAAGGTTGTCGGTTTCGGATCGCATGTCAGAGTAGAGAATTTTATGGCTTCGGCAGGTGATGAGACATTACCTATTGCCATACCAGATTCGATATTGACAACACTTAAAGGAGTAGAGGGTGTAAAAGAGGTACAGAAATATGCATATAAGCAGTGTATACTGAAAACGGAGTCTGATTTTCTCGGTATTATGTTGAAAGGTATCGGTGAAGATTATGACATGTCTTTTTTGAATGAAAACCTATATCAGGGAGAATATCCCAAATTCTCCAGCGAAAAGAGTTCTAATAAGATTGTAATATCCAAAGTTCAGGCGGATAAGATGCACTTAAAGGTTGGCGATGCGGTTTTTGGATACTTTGTTGACGATGATGTTCGCATGCGAAAATTCACCGTAAGTGCAATATACGATACCAAAATGTCTAAATACGATGAGATCTTTGCTTTCACAGATATATACGCAATACAGAAACTAAACGGTTGGGAGTCTGACCAATATAGTGGAGTTGAGCTTACGCTGAATGATTTTAATAAATTAGATGAGATAGCAGAGGTCGTTGCAGAAAAAATACATCGTAAGCGTGACAGTTATGGCGAATTATATTCAAGTAGAACGATAACGGAGTCAAATCCGCAGATTTTTGCATGGTTGTCGTTGTTGGATATGAATATATGGGTTATACTAGGACTGATGGTATGCGTGGCAGGTATAACCATGATAAGCGGGTTGTTTATCATTATCCTCGAACGTACCACGATGATAGGTTTGTTGAAGGCCTTGGGTGCCCGAAATAAGACTATTCGTCACACCTTCCTCTTCTTTGCAGTATTTATAATAGGGAAAGGTCTGTTGTGGGGTAATGCCATAGCTCTTTTCCTGATGCTCTTGCAGAAATATACGGGACTAGTGAAATTAGATTCGCAGACTTATTACGTCAGCGAGGTACCCATAGAGATAAATATTCCATGGATACTGGTTCTTAATGCTGCGACATTAGTGATATGTACCCTTGTACTGATAATCCCTAGTTACCTCGTATCGCATATCCATCCAGCTAAGGCTATGCATTTTGAATAAGACTTTGCTTATTTGTATTTATTGATAAACCCTTCAGCCTGTGGGTTTCCAAGCTGTTGTGCCTTTCTGAGGTTTGCCAATCCCTGGGTTTTGTCTTTCTTGTTGATATATGCAAGTCCCATAACAAGGTACGCTACAGAGTTATTACTGTCTATCTGTAGTGCCTCCTGTGAAGCTTTTATGGCGTCATCGAATTTACCCACTCTATATAGCAGATTAGCTTTCTCTGTGTGGTATATGATATTTCTGCTGTTTTTGACAATGGCACTGTCTATGTCATTTAAGGCCTGTTGATAGAGTTTTGACTTAACCTCTGCCTGATATCTTGCAAAATAGAAGGCATCATCGACATTGTCACCCATCAAGGATTTGTATTCGTTGAAGGCATGCGTACTATTACGATATTTTTGCATCGCATAGAGAATCTCCGCTTTTTGGAAAATATAAAATGGTTGATGGTTTATACTATTTGCTGTTTCTACTTCATCTAAAGCTTTCTGTAATGTCCATGAAGGGTAGTCGATGTTTGGCTTATAAACACATTTGCTGTATATGTATTTTGCGAGTGTAGAGTGTTCGTTGTCCTTTTTATCAGACAGTTGCATAGCTTTGTCTATATCCTTCTCCACTGCTGCGAAATCGTTTTTCTCGTAGTCAATATCTGCCATGGCAAGGTACCCGTCAGGTTGATTAGGAAATCTGCTGATAAATTTGTTTACAACCTTTTCATGCTGTGATAATCCCAAACTTGATGACATAAAGAGCATAACCTTGGCATCTTCCAACTTCTCGGGCAGACTTTTTTCTATACCTATTGCAGTGAGAGTCGGATCGCTGGCGGATAAACCGTTTGTGGTAAGGTCATTAGCGAAATTAGCATCAACAGCGTAACATTCCTTTGACGACGAACTAGACTGTAGTATACCTACAACCTCTCCATTCTCATTAAGTACCGGACTACCGTTACTGTTTTCTACGGCATCAGCAGAAAAAGAATAGTAAGTGTATTTATCTCTGAACTTCTCTGTCTTCGTGATGTTACCATATCGTGGATTCACATGACTGGTAGAGTAGTGCATGATATATAGTTTCTTTCCGTTGGAAGCAGGATCTTTTGCGATTTTTACAGCATCATCCATGTCTTTCACATGAATCTTGATAACGTCGTAAATATCGTTGGCTCCGATAATCATGTCTACCGCATGTTCCTTTCCGTCTGAATCGAAGGCTACGGCTTTATATGCACCTTTAAAGGGAGAATATGTAGTAACGGCATTACCTTCTCCGTCTGTAATAAATCCATTTGTGGAACCAATTATCGAACCGTCGGCCTTAAAGGTTGTAATCTTTATCACCGAACCCTTAACTTTCTTAACCCATCCTTGTGCCATAACACCTTGTACAGATGTTATAAACAGACTTATAATAAAATATTTTAGTTTCATCTTTATTTTGTTGCAAGTAATTCTTTCGCATTATTTATGGCAGCATCCGTCACCTCTGAACCCGAAAGCATCTGTGCTATCTCCTGTACACGTTCTTCTCCGCTGATCATTACCATCCTACTGTTCGTGTCATCAGCGTTCTGCTCTTTGAATACCTTATAGTGCGTAGTTCCTTTCGCTGCTATTTGCGGTAGGTGGGTGATAGATATGACCTGTCTGTCACTGTTACCCATCTCCTTCATTATGATACCCATTTGTTCAGCGATCTTTCCGCTTACACCCGTATCTATCTCATCGAAGATGATTGTCGGCAGTTTGATGGTACCGCTTATCATAGCCTTTAATGTCAGCATGACCCTTGCTATCTCTCCTCCGGAGGCTATCTGGGATACCGGTCGCAGTTCACCGCCTGGATTTGCGCTGAACAGGAATTGTACCTGGTCATATCCGTCAGCAGAGATTTCCTTTTTGTTGATATCCACCTTAAACTTCACATTTGGCAGTCCTAGGGGTTTCAACTTGCTTACCATCTCCTTTTCTATCTTCTTGGAAGCATCATGTCTTGCCTTGCTTAGCTTTTCTGCGAGAAGTGTACATTTCTTCTTTTGTGAATCCACCGCAGCCTGCAGTTCCTCAATCTTTCCTTCTCCGTTATCGATAATGTTCAATTCGTTTTTAAGCTGCTCTCTTTTCTCTATCAGTTCATCTATGGTGTTAGTACTGTATTTCTGTAGCAGGTTATATAACTTATCTATCCTGCTATTTACCATATCAGCCTCTGCAGGGTCGAAATCAACAGATTCCAGACCTCTTGCTATTTCCTGCGAAACATCTTTCAGTTCTATATTACAACTGTTGATACGTTCTTCGAGTTGGATAGCATCTGGCATCACATCTTTTATCTTATCAAGTGAGCTTACTGCATTTTTTAGAGCAGTGAGAATACCGTTGTTATCGTTATTCATCGCATCATCGATAGAGTAGAGTGCCGTCTTTATATCTTCAGAATGAGCCATCTTCTTGCTCTTTTGTTCTAAGGTGTCCAACTCTCCCGGTTGCAGGTTGGCATCATTGAGCTCATTATATTGGAATTTTATAAAGTCATAGTTCTTTTTGTTTGCCTCTATCTGTTCCTTTACTTCTTCCAACTCACGTAGCGCCTTCTGATAATTGTGATAATTTTCTTTATAGTCAATTAGTATCTTTTTATTCTCAGCAATGATGTCCACCACGTTGAGCTGAAAATCGTCTTTGTTGATAAGTAGATTCTGATGCTGACTATGTATATCGAGCAGATGTTCGCTAAGTATTTTCAGTACGTTTAACGGGGCAGGAGTATCATTGACAAAAGACCTGCTTTTTCCCGATGCCGTGAGTTCTCTCCTTATTATACATTCATCCTCGTAATCCAGGTCGTTCTCCTCAAAAATACTACGGATATTATATTTGCTTAGATCGAAATGTGCTTCTATGACGCACCTGTCAGCACCGCCTCGTATTGACTTACTATCAGCTCTTTGTCCCATAAGCAGTCCTATGGCACCTAATATGATACTCTTTCCAGCTCCCGTCTCACCTGTTATAACAGAAAACCCAGGATGGAATTCTATGTCCAAACTGTCTATGAGTGTGAAATTCTTGATAATAAGGCGTGTAATCATTTTATTTTCTTACGTTATCCCAATACGTACTTTGTGAAGGGTTGATGTCAGAGAGAACTTCGTAAACCGATTCTTTCTCTTTCTGTGTTCCCTTTCCTTTGTATATATTCTGTAATTCGTCTTTCTTGTAGTCGGTCCATATCTGTGGNAACAGCGATAGAGGCTTGTCTTCGTGNGCCTTCTTCAGATTTGTTGTTATCGTTTCTGTTATCGCAGATCTNCCCTTATCNACNTCTGCAGCCATCTGATCAAGACCATTTCTGTAGTAGTCATACTGNAACTGTCTGAAAGGTTTCATCGCCTCACTCATATAATCGTTGATGATAGCGAATCTGTTTCGCATATCATCGAAAGATGTCCATCCCGTNAAACCTAGATTCTGTGCGTTGTTAACAAGGTTGACGCAGCGTNCTAAAATTTCTGTTCCNCCCAATGGAGCAAAAGTGTCAAGGTCGAGACCTAAGATGAGATAGGCATAGTAAGCGAGTAGGGCAGTGAGTTGGTTATCCACCATCTCATCAGAGAAATTCAGTTGATCAAACTGTGCAAACTGAAAGTCGAAATTTCCGTCTTTGTTGTTGTATATTATCGTACTGTATGACGAGTTATACACAGGTCTGCTAGCCTGTACTAAAGCAGTGCATGTGAAAGTATTCTCAGACAGGTCGTGTTTGGTAACTGTGATGTTAAACACCACCTGTATACGCTCATTTTTCTGGAATTGCAGACCCGTCCANTGTCTGTCATTGAAAAACTGTTCTACCGTCTGTTTCAGGTTATCGAAGATACTTACATCGGTACCTTGTACCTGTGCGTGGTTGATGTTTACCTTCGCCTCAAATTCCTGCGCGTTACATACGTAGAAACAAAGTGATAAAACAAGTGATATGATGTATTTCATGACCCTTTTCTTAAGTANGTATTCAGATTATATTATCTCTGGATTCGATATTTTTTACTATCTCATCCACAATATCCTTTGCCACGTCTTTCTTCGGTTTCTTTTCGAACACCTTTTTGCCTTCCATTGTAATGATGGTGATGGCATTGTCGTTAGAACCGAAACATGTGCCTTCGTTTCTCAGAGAGTTGAGCACAATCATGTCGAGATTCTTTTTCTCTAATTTCTCCTTAGCATTAACCTCCTCATTAGCTGTCTCGAGTGCGAATCCTACGAGAAATTCCTGTTTTTTTGATTTTTCCAACAGCTTTCGCTATATCAGGATTCTCCTTCAGTTGTATTGTCATCGCCGTCCCCGTGCGCTTTATCTTTTCTTCAGCCATGGTATCGGGAGCNTAGTCTGCTACAGCTGCAGAGAAGATAACGATATCCTTGTTCTTAAGATTCCCCAAGGTCTCGTTATACATATCCTGTGCGGATGTCACTTTTACCGTCTGTATCGATGGATTTTTTGTTGTCACGCTGACGGGACCTGACACTAACGTCACTTTCGCACCTCTGTCTGCACATTCCTCAGCCAGCGCATATCCCATCTTTCCACTAGAGTAATTGCTTATAAACCTTACGGGGTCAATCTTCTCCTGTGTTGGTCCTGCCGTTATAAGGACATTTTTCCCATTAAGATCCTTTGGAGTAAAAAAACGTTCCAGTTCATCTGCGATCTTCTCCGGTTCTTCCATCCTTCCCTTACCTTCCAAACCGCTAGCAAGGAAACCTTCCGCCGGTTGTATGATATGATTACCGTAAGACTCGAGCTTTTTGATATTCTCTTGCGTTGAAGGATGCATAAACATATCCAGATCCATCGCGGGAGCTATGAATACAGGAGCACGCATGGATAAGTATGTTGTGATAAGCATGTTGTCGGCTATGCCGTGTGCCATCTTACCTATCGTTGANGCTGTNCACGGAGCTATCACCATAGCATCAGCCCATAGTCCGATATCAACNTGTGAGTTCCATGTACCGTCTCTTTGTGAGAAAAATTCACTGATGACGGGTTTATGTGTCAAAGCTGACAAAGTGATAGGAGTGATAAATTCTTTTCCTGCAGGTGTTATTACAGTCTGAACCTCAGCACCGCGCNTTATCAGTTCCCTGATAAGCAGACAGCTTTTATATGCTGCGATAGAACCTGTTATTCCAACAACGATTTTCTTACCTTGCATTATTTAATTCTCTAAGCCTNATTCTNGTAAGCACCTGCTTGGTGTTAAGAGGAAAATCACCTTGCTGAATCCAATTAAAATAACCAGGATCTTTTATCANCGTNTCNCTNACAGGCTGTCCTTTGTANTTACCGAAATTAAAGACTTCTACGTTTTTGTCGTTATANATTATNCGACCTGCAAAATCCACGTTACGGTTCATCTGTGAGAATTCNGCAAGATAACTCATGTCNTTCTTCAGTATTCTATCNTCTTCCTCCTGTCTTTCTGGAGAATACATNTCCANTTCTCCTAATAAGACNCTATATGTTGCTTCCGCATCNTGATCCGATCTGTGTGCCTGAAGATCTTCNTCCATNTTCCTTCCGGTGTAGAACTTATAGGCNGCGGCCAGATTTCGTTGCTCCATCTTCTTAAAGATTACCGAAGCATCGATGAGCAGACATTTAGAGAAGTCGAACTCTATGCCNTGACGNAGAAATTCCTCTGCCAACATCGGAACATCGAAGTTGTTGGAGTTATAACCACACAGGTCACATCCCGCAAANACCTCCGCNATNCTCGGTCCNAATCTCTTAAATGTAGGAGCCGAAGCCACATCTTCATCTGTGATATGCGTCAGTGCCTTAACCTCATCGGGAATAGGTTCTTCCGGGTTAATGAAAGAGTCATGTCTTTCCTCTCTTCCGTCAGGNTGAACTTTTATGAACGAAATNTGAATGATTTTCGCCTTNGTNATGTCCAANCCNGTCGTTTCGAGGTCGAATATNATCAGAGGTTTCTTTAGTTGTAACTTCATNTNTATTATTCGTTAAGAAGCATTGGCATCATCAGCATNGTCACCTCTTTNTTCTCATCCTGTTGTGCNGGGATGATGAGNCCNGGACGAGAAGGATCGGCAAATTCCAATATTACCTGCTCGCTGTTTAATACGCTGAGAATTTCCACAACCGTTGTTCCTCTAAATCCAATGCTCATGGTAGATCCCGTATAATCACATGTGAGACTTTCCTCTGCACTCTTCGCATTATCTGTATCNTCAGACTGCAGTTTCAGTAGNCCNTTCTCNACATGGAATCTNACAAGCGAATTGTTCTGTGATGCTCCCACAAGGACACGCTTCGTAGCAGCAAGGAANGCTTGTCTGTCGGCTGTCAACTGATTAGGATTATCNGTNGGGATGACAGAATTATAGTTNGGATATCTTCCTTCTACCAAGCGACANGTCAGAGTGCCATTGTCGAATGTTATCTCTGCNTTTCTGTCGTTATATTTTATNATGACCTCACCATCTTCCTTACCAAGGATGTTTTTAAGCAATGATGCTGGTTTCTTAGGTAAGATGAATGATGAAGGAACCTCACTCTTGATGGAATAGTCTCTGCATCTTACGAGTTTNTGTCCGTCTGTGGCAACCACTGCGAGACAGTCGTTGGTAAGATCAAAATATATACCATTCATTGTCGGACGNATCTCGTCATTAGCCGTNGCAAAGAGTGTCATATTGATGTTNTTACTCATTACGTCGGCGCTGAGAGAAATCGTTGCNGCATCGTCCTCGATAGCGTTGAATGTAGGGTACTGATCAGCAGAATGTCCTACGAAAGAGAAATGTCCGTTCTGATAGGAGATATCGATGCTCAGTGTCTGCATGTCAACGTCTATTCTAAGGGGTTGGTCTGCCAAGTCCTTAATGGAGTTGATCATGGTACTGTTGTCNACGCAGAATCTACCATCGCCGTCACTGCTTGCCAAGGGCATTGCTGAGGTGATAGTATTCTCACTGTCAGAAGCCGTTATCGTGAGCTGCCCATTGTTTATCTCAAAGAGGAAATCATTAAGTATAGCAAGAGTGTTCTTGCTGTTGATAACCTTTGCCATGTCTCCAAGACGGCTACTCAAATCTGTACTAGATAGTGTGAAGTTCATATCATTAAGTTTTAATTTTTTCTGATTACAAAGTTAAGCAAATAATTTTGTTTATAAAAAAAAACAGATGATAAATTGTTTATTTTGATATTTTTTTGTAATTTCGCAGTCGAATTAAAAGTAATAGCAAAATGGAGATAAGAGGAAAAATTATACAGGTATTGGATCCGAAGGAGGGCGTATCCGCTCGTTCCGGTCAACCGTGGAANACGCAGGACTACGTTTTAGAGACGTTTGATCAGTATCCACGTAAGATGTGTTTCAACGTCTTTGGTGCAGATAAGATAAACGAGTTCGCGATAAAAGCAGGAGAGACGTTGGACGTGTCTTTTGATATCGACGCACACGAATATCAGGGACGTTGGTTTAATTCCATCCGTGCATGGCGCGTAACGCGTGTNCAGGAAGGACAACCGGCACAGNCTGTAGCAGGTGCACCTGTAGCTGCTGCCGATCCGTTTACGCCACCTACNGCNGNAAATACCGAAAATAATAGTGAACCAGAAGATGACCTACCATTCTGATAGGTCTTTCATGATTGATTTTACATTCATTTATTAAAAAGTGAAGAGGGTGTGATTTCACATCCTCTTCTTTTGTACAAAAGGTTTAGAGTTTAGCTCTAAACTTGCTAGCCCCATCTTAGATGGGATTATTATCTGCAAATATTTTCATTCTTTCATCTAAAAGCTCGTACTGGTTGTCGTTGATAAACGAGGTACAAACTCTCAGACCCTCCTGTGTGGAACCGGTGGTGATGAGACANATNGCACTGACACCATAGTACATCAGTTCGTGTGCCAACTGTCCGCTTGTCATACCGGGATAACCGATAGTGAAATAGAANCCGTCGGCTATAGGTTCATCCAAGTCTTTGTCATACACAACATAAAAATTATGNNTACAGAAGATCTCNTTCAGTTTATGAGCTCTGTCACCATACACCTTTATCTCACTTCTAAAGTCAAAAGTNCCGTCACTGGCAGCTTTCAACATCGCAGCCATGGCATACTGTGCACTATGACTCGTTCCCGAAGATAGAGCATAAAGCATACGGGTAGAGAATACCAAACCGAAAGGCAATCCTTCGTANCTGTCAGCCAGGGCAGGGTAGTGACGATGGAACAGTTTATCGCTTATACATGTAACGCCGATACGCTCTCCAGCGTAACTAAATGCCTTAGAACCACTTATCAGTAAAATGTAGTTGTCGGTATATCTGCCCACTGTAGACTGATACGGCGGTTGAAACGGTGTACTAAGATCTTTTCTGAANTCCATNGCAAAATATGCCAGGTCTTCCATGATTATCACATCGTATTTGTTNGCCAGTTCACCTATTATCTGTAGTTCNGACTCCTTAAGACATATCCATGCAGGGTTGTTAGGATTACTATACACTATGGCACAGATATTACCCTCTTTGAGATAACTTTCCAGTTTGTCTTTCAGTTTATCTCCTCTATAGTCATAAACATCAAACGTCTTGTATTTTACCCCTTGCACCTGCAGTTGCATCTTCTGTACGGGGAAACCTGGGTCTATGAAGAGCACTGTATCTTTCTTCGGGTCTGCCTGCGAACAGGTAAGGAACGACGCGAATGTTCCCTGCATGCTACCACATACGGGCACACATCCCTCGGGATTAATGTCAATCCCGATAAATGCCTTCACGAAACGCGAAGCTTCCTTTTTAAGTTCGGGATAACCCTGTATATCGGGATAACTATGTGCTATACCGTCCTGCAACGATTTGATCTGGGCATCCACGCCCACTTTAGCGGCAGGCAGTCCGGGAATACCCATCTCCATCTTGATAAATTCCACTCCCGACTCTTTTTCCGCGTATGCAGCAATTGATTTCACCTCTCTGATAGTAGCCTTGGCGAAATCCTGTATACCGTAGTCCTTTATCGCTCCATCGATAATCTTTCTGTCAACGGGCGTAGGTGTCATTTCGCAGCCTCCTTTCCTATAGCGAGAGCCTTGATATTCTGTTCCACGATTTTCTCGCCTTTTCTGCCAAAGACTCTCTTTATAGCATCCTCCAANAGATTATACTCTAACTGTAATGCTTTCTGTGCAGCTCCAAGCAATATCACGTTGGCAGAGCGTGGCACACTATTCTCTTTAGCCAAAGAATCGATATCGATACAGATGACGTTACCTATATTCTGCAGATCAGCCTTAATCTTTTCGATATCAGGGTAATTAGGTATATTGACGAAAGGATTAGACGATGTTATAATCCATCCTCCTTTTTTCAGATAAGGAAGATATCTGAGAGCCTCCATCGGTTCCATGGATATTATNACATCAGCNCCACCGTAAGGAATGAGGTCNCTGGCGATAGGTTCTGACGAGATACGCAGATTACTCTGCACATCGCCACCTCTCTGTGACATACCGTGAACCTCTGCCTGTTTGATATACAGGTTCTCATGCATAGCAGCCTCACCGATGATAGTAGCTATAGACAAGATACCTTGTCCGCCTACACCACACAAAATTATATCTGTTTTCATTTCTGTGCCTCCTGTTCTTTTGCTTTTTCCGCTCTTTGTTGTTTCAGATGTCGTTGCAGTGTCTGCATACACTCTCTTCTCGGTATGATGACACTCACTCCGTGATAGTTGATCTCATCCTTAAGGATCTGCGTTATCTCCGGCATGTTCTTAGGCATAGGCACAACGACTTTCAGATGTTCGTCGCTCATGCCCAGTCCACGACAAATAGCTTCAAATTTNTTTGTTCCGGCACTATCCTGTCCACCGGTCATAGCCGTAGTAAGGTTATCGCTGATGATAACCGTGATGTCTGCGTTCTCGTTGATAGCATCCAACAGGTTTGTCATACCGGAATGTGTGAATGTAGAGTCACCGATAACGGCTACAGCAGGCCACTGTCCAGCATCGCTGGCACCTTTTGCCATACCTATTGAAGCNCCCATNTCAACACAACTGTGTATNGCCTTATAAGGAGGTAAGAATCCCAGGGTATAGCAACCTATATCACCGAATACCCTTGCATTAGGATAATCTTCCAAAACCTTGTTGAGAGCCGTGTATACGTCTCTGTGACCGCAACCTTGACATAGTGCAGGTGGACGTGGTGCCACATCTTCGCATGGAGCATAACACTCTCCAACCTCCATACCTAGACTTTTTCTCACGATATCTGGTGTCAACTCACCGGTACGTGGCAGGTGCTCCCGTCAGTTTTCCGATTATCTCCGCATCGCCAGGCATTACTCCTGATACTATATCCTCGATAAATGGCTGTCCCTCTTCCAGGATAAGCACCTTGTCACATTCTGAAGTCATTTTGCGAACGAGCTTCTTCGGTAGCGGATACTGACTGATTTTTAGTACAGGGTAGGGACATCCATCGGGATAACACTCGTTGAGATAGTTGATAGCTATACCCGAAGCTATTATACCCATGCTATGATCGTTTGCGTCGGTATATTTGTTGAAACTACTGTTCGCCGCAGCCTCTTCCAATATAGGCTGTTGTGATGTTACCACCTCGTTTCTCTTTCTTGCGAAAGCAGGTAACAAAACCCAGTCACTAGCTTTAGCGTTATAGTTGAGCTCATTTTCTTCNCTTGCGGTATCTGCAACGTTTACCACAGCTCTGGAATGAGCCATACGTGTTGTTACACGCATNAGNATAGGCAGATGCATNGCCTCTGAGAAAGCGTATGCAGCAGACATCATGTCGTACGCCTCCTGTTGGTTGCTAGGCTCCAGTGTAGGAATCATCGCGAATTTTGCGTAGAACCTGCTGTCCTGCTCATCCTGTGAAGAGTGCATAGAAGGGTCATCAGCCACTAGTACTATTATACCACCGTTTGTACCCGTCATAGCTGAGTTGACGAAGGGATCCGCGCAGACGTTCAGTCCTACATGTTTCATGCACACCAATGCACGTTTTCCCATGAACGACATACCTAAAGCCTGCTCCATCGCTGTTTTTTCGTTGGTGCACCAACGACGATGTATATTTCTTTCCTTTGCTATCGGTGACATCTGTATATACTCCGTAATTTCCGTAGAAGGAGTACCAGGGTAGGCGTAGACACCGCTGATACCGGCATCTATGGCACCTTGAGCTATCGCTTCATCACCTAATAATAACCTTTTCATATATGTTGTTTTTTATTTTTTTACAATTTCATCCCGACATATCNTTGCAGCCTCTTCATCAGGTCTACAACTTAACTCATACACGGGAATTTTTTCTATGACGTATGATAAAGTATCGCACGTGGCATGGAATATGTCGTTATCCAATTTAAACGTGGAACAAGCTGGCAGTAGGGAAGTGAAACCTTCGATAGGGTCGAGTCTTCTCACTCTGTTTTCTACATTTCTCTGAACGTGTATCAAAGCATCCAAAGGAACTCTGTCATTCTTGTAACAGGGCGTCTTTCCGCTCCAAGGACTACCGTAGATGAAAACCTCATTACCGATAACTCTTATTATGGGATTATCATCGTTGAGTAACGTTGTATCTTCTATGCACTTCATCCATAGATTGGTATGAGTACTCTTACCTGTACCGCTTTCGGCGTAGAAAGCATATCCTCTGTCCTTGTGTACTACTGCCGAGGCATGTATCATCACCGTTTTTCGTCTTGCGCTCGCCAATGTGAACATTATCGCTATAGCATTACTAAGTCCGAACTGTTCCCGTTTATCACGTATGACGCATCTACATTTACTGTAGTCTTTATCGACGAACATCATACAACGTCCTCGTTGGAGCGTGTCTTTTACCAATATCTTGTATCCATAATCCTCATCTCTCTCGACGAGAATATCTCCGTTGTCCGTGTAAATAGTCATCTCCGCATCCATAGTCTCCTCCTGTAACGATCCACATTCTACAGTCATGAAGAATAGTGGGTCTTCAGCGGTTNCGACTCTGAAATAGGAAAAGTTTTTTTGTGAGATACTCTATATCTCCTTTTAGTGTTTTGTGGTATGACAATCGAAACAGGAAATCAGCCACACAAAAAGTATGACTGTCCATATCTATCGTCCTCCTCCTNGAGGCATACCACCACCGGGTCCTCCACTAGGCGGATTACCATTGCCTGGTCCACCGGGACCACCAGGACCTCTTCCCTTACCACCTTTTTTCTTCGGAGGCTGTTGCGTTGTCGTAGTCTCAGAATGTATCGGTTCTACGACTTTATATGTGAATTCTCCNGGATTGATGCCCATAACGGCAAATCCGTATTCTTCCACATTCTTTTTCTTCTTTTTCTTTTTCGGTTGTGCTGTGTACAGCTTTCTTACTTTTGCAAGTTTTTTCTCCAGTGCGCCTCTCTTCAGCGAGTAGAATGTTACGCATGTAGGATTATCAACATTTTTATTCTGTTTAATGAAATCCCTGAACTGATTTGAATATTGAGTCCTGGAAACTAAGAATTTCTTCTTGCTGTCATCTACCCATGCACCGTTCACCTCCTGTATGTCAGTGAAGTACACCGTAGAATCGTTAAACGAAGCTGCGAAACCGAACATATAGACAGTTGTCTGCTTGTCGGCACCGAAAGCTCTGTTTACTGAAAAAATAATTAAGAATAAAAGTATATATACTAATCTGTGTCTCATCATCTGTGTTTCTTATCCGCCTAAGTATGACTTAAGTAACTTGTTGTCTGTACTATGTCTCAGTCTTCTTATAGCCTTTTCTTTTATCTGTCTGACTCTCTCTCTCGTCAGTCCATACTTATCACCTATTTCTTCGAGAGTCATCTCAGGTTGATTAATACCATAGAACGCTGTGATAATATTTCTCTCCCTGTCGTTGAGCGTCTGCAACGCCCTCTCTATTTCGCTTCTCAGCGACTCCATGACCAGCTCGTTGTCAGCCATCGGAGCGTCATTGTTGGGAAGGACGTCGAGAAGACTGCTTTCTTCGCCGCTAACGAATGGAGCATCCATNGANACATGTCTTCCGCTGACCTTCATCGCGTCGATGACCTTCTCTTCCGGAATATCCGTCTCTTCGGCAATCTCTTCGGGAGATGGACGTCTCTCGTTCTCCTGCTCAAACCTGTTGAGCATCTTATTTATCTTGTTTACAGACCCTACCTGATTGAGAGGTAGTCTGATAATTCTGCTCTGTTCTGCTATAGCCTGCAGTATACTTTGTCTAATCCACCAAACAGCGTAACTGATAAATTTGAAGCCCCTTGTTTCATCAAACTTCTTGGCAGCTTTTATCAGTCCCATATTACCNTCATTGATAAGATCGGGAAGCGACAGTCCTTGATTCTGGTATTGTTTAGCTACAGATACCACGAATCGCAGATTGGCTTTTGTCAGTTTCTCTAAGGCTTTCTTGTCACCTTTCCTTATCTTCTGTGCCAGTTCAACCTCTTCTTCCACACTGATCAGCTCCTCATGTCCAATCTCTTGAAGATACTTATCCAATGCGGCACTCTCACGGTTGGTAATAGACTTGTTTATTTTGAGTTGTCTCATAGATTGCTGATTTTAGCAGATGCAAAGATAAGATTTATTTTCGGCAAAAAAAAATTTTTCTATAATTTTTTCTCTCGGACTATATAAAAAACTTGAGGACTGCATAGGAAGTGAATTAATACCCCTTTTGCAGCCTCAAGTTTAATGTCTATATATGTTTATAGCTTAATCCGATAGTTGCACTGCAAAGTATGCCTTCTTACCTGAAGGATATATTCCTTGTATGAAGAGTACAGGCTCTTTGCTGGTAGANGCCTCTTTTACGATATTCTGCAGATCTTCGATACTCTTTATACTGTTATCATTAGCTTTCTGTATGATAAATCCTTTCTGTATACCGGCTTCTCTTATCTTACCGCTGCTGACTTTCAGNACCTCAAGACCGTAACCGATGTTCAACTGCTCNTTCTGTTGTTCTGTGACAGGACGGAATGTTGCACCCAAAACATCTAAGTCGGCATTCTTGACTACCTTGGTGTTACCCTGCTCGTTCTTCAGTGTCAATGTGGTAGAATGAGAATGTTTCTTACGTAGATAAGTGATGTTGATCTTATCACCAGGACGTTTCTCTGCCAGAACTTCCTGCAGTTCTGCAAATTTTGTTATCTTCTTTCCGTCAACACTGGTAATAACGTCACCTTCTGTGATACCGGCAGCCTGAGCGGCACCGTCGTCAACGACCTTAGCAACGTATATACCCGTCATTGTACCTAAATCGATATCATTACCTTTCGATTTCTCAGAGTCGATATAGTTCTTTACGTCTGTACCCTGAATACCGATAAGCGCTCTCTGAACAGTACCATATTTCTTCAGGTCCTCTACAACCTTGTTCATGATGCTTGTAGGGATAGCGAAACCGATACCGCTATATGATCCTGTGTTAGAGTAGAGCATAGCATTGATACCAACCAACTCACCTCTAGTGTTAACCAATGCNCCACCAGAGTTTCCTCTGTTGATGGCTGCGTCTGTCTGGATGAATGATTCTACGCCATTCTGTCCCAATGTACGAGCTTTAGCACTTACGATACCTGCTGTTACAGAAGAGTTGAAGTTGAACGGGTTTCCTACTGCAAGAACCCACTCGCCAACTTTCAGGTTGTCGGAGTTACCTATTACGATGGCATCCAACTTACCTTTTGGTGACACCTTGATAAGTGCAAGGTCGGTATTTTTATCAGTACCAATAACCTTTGCAGAGTATTCGGTGTTATCGTTGAGTGACACAATCAGTTCATCTGCACCAGCCACCACGTGGTTGTTGGTTACGATATAACCATCGCTGGATATGATAACGCCAGAACCTGTTGACTCTTGTTTTGGAGTCTGAACCTTCTGTTTTCTTGTACCGTTACCTTCGCCTCTCTGTCCGAACCATCCGAATGGGTCGAAGAAATCTCCGAAAGGATCCTGTACATCTACAGTAGTAACCTTACTGTTTTGTGTATTCTTAATATGTACAACACAAGGTATTGCTTTTTCTGCTGCATACGTAAGATCTACTGGCTGTCCCGGCATACTTGACGCAGATGCTGCAGCTGCAGCCTGCGCAGGTTTGGGAGCGTTATTACATGAAGCCAACATAGAGGCGGGCAGTGCTGTCATCGTGATGGCAACTACTGTTAGTCCAAATTTTCTAAAATACATATTCATATTAAATAATATTTTAAATTAACATTCAATTTTAAAAATGCTCTGCAAATATAGGGCAAAAGAATTTAAAGATGTCAAAATGACATGTTTATTTGGCGTAATTTAACAAAAGTCAGATATTTTTCGCTTTTTGATTAANTATTTGCAATTATCCTGTCTTTGATTATCCTTTTAACTTTAAAATATACGATATATANATGNNTTTACAGTGTCAAAATGTACATTTTTATTGTTGTCATCCCATTGGTATTCGATTTTTTTTGTACTTTTGCAGTCAGAACGTACCGCAGTATTTCGGTCTGCCGCTGGTGGTTATTCACGAGAGGAAAGTCCGGGCAGCATAGGGCGCTCCACTTCTGAAAATGGAAGCTGGTGGTGACATCAGGATAAGGCAGAAGAAAACAACCGCCATTCGTGGTAAGGGTGAGAAGGTGGTGTAAGAGACCACCAGCTGACGGGTGATCGTCAGGCTGTGTCTTCTGGAGGCTGCAAGTTCGCGTATACCGTCGTCTGAGGATTGCCCGTTCGAACATACGTACGACGGAGGGTAGAATGCTAAAGCCGTGGCGTGAGTTACGGATTAGATAAATGGCAGACGGTACCGTTGGTGAGAGCTTTCGGTACAACGGAACCCGGCTTATAGGGATACTGCGTTTTTTTAATGAATACGGCATGCCATACGATAAGTTTTTCAGTCAGATTAAAAAGAATTTCTTAACAGGTATCGTTTCTATTTGGAATCTGATATATGCAGCTGTTAAGTTTTTCTTTACCCGCGATGTGATGAATGCCACCGCAGCTTTGACGTATTCATCTCTGTTGGCCACGGTACCAATCATTGCTGTCGTTTTTGCTATAGCCCGTGGCTTCGGTCTGTCGAAGTATATAGAGGAGATGTTCTATAAGTCTTTCTCTTCGCAACCCCAGGCAGCAGAAATCATTGTTCAATTCGTCAACTCCTACTTGGCTCATGCCCGTAGTGGCGTTATAATAGGTGTCGGTTTAGTCGTTATGATATGGACAGTGGTAAACCTGACTCGTAAAATCGAGGAGACATTTAATATGATATGGCAGGTGAGGACACCTCGTAATGTGTTCCGCTGTGTCATCGATTATTCAGCGATGATTCTGTTGGTACCCATATTCTTGATTTTGTCGAGCAGTATTTCCATCTTTATGACGACTTTCTTCCAACCGCTTATAGAGACATTCTTTTTGGGTACCGCCGTAGAGTGGGGACTACGTTTGGTTCCCTACGTCTTTATGGCGATAGTATTTGTCGTCTTGTATGTGTTTATGCCTAACACAAAGGTTCGTATCACATGTGCCATAGTACCGAGTATCTTGGCAGGCGCGTTGATGCAGTGGTTGCAATACATATACATATACGCTCAGATGTTTCTTAGCAGTTACAATGCCATATACGGTTCTTTTGCCGCCTTACCGCTGTTCATGATATGGGCACAGATCTCGTGGTATATATGTATCTTCGGTTGCATCTTGGTTTTTGCCATACAGAACAAAGATGCCAATCCTTTCGATTGGCGTCCCCATAAATATTCCCACCAACAGACGCTGTTGGATGCGGCGATGTTGGCATCCTTAATCTGTCGTCGTTATTCCATGGGACCGTATCAGGCCTATTCGGCTCTTGAACTTAGGGATATCACAGGTCTTCCTATCCGTCATGTCAAAGAGCTACTGAATTCCTTGCATGATGCACAGGTACTGAAGTCCAACGGTGAAGAGACGGGGGATAATATCTCGTCGTATATACCTGCGGAGGATACGCAGAATCTCACTTTAGGTACGATGATAGACAGACTGGAAAGTTATTACAATGATGATGAGAATGGTACAACGATGACCAGTGAGATTTCTTTCCGTAGAAAGAAATCGTTTATCGAAGATAATCGGTCTGTATTACTTAAAGATCTGTCCTTTCCTCAGTATGTAAAGTAAAGGACTTATCCGAGAATTTTCTTTGCAAGTGCCACGGCTTCAGCACGAGCAGGTTTTCCATTGGCGGTCATAGGGATACGCTCTACAAAGATGATATGTTTGGGTTCCCAGTATTTAGGTAATATCGAGCTGAAGATATTTTTGAGATTGATATTGTATTTCTCACCTTCAATCATAAGAACCACGGCCTGTCCTAATTTCTCGTCGTCATGATACGTTACGATAAACTTTCTGTCTATATGCGGTCTTAAAAGTTCCTCCATCGTCTCCGCCTGTATCTTTATGCCACCGGAACAGATAATATTATCTTTTCTTCCTAAAATGCGAAAAATAGTATTACCGCTTTCATCTTTTTTTATTTCGGCGATATCATTTGTCGTAAGAACGGTATCGCATATCTGTGGTGCATCAATGATAAGCTGTTGTTCTTCGTTTGTAGATAAATGAATGCCATGAAACGGTCTGTACCATTCCGACCAGTCTTCACCGTTTATCTTCCTCATGGCGATATTCGACAGCGTTTCCGTCATGGCGTATGTACTATATATTCTGTTCGGCATAGATTGCAGGTCTTCAGTCATCTTACGTTCTATGGCGCCACCACCGATAATCAGTACATTGATACTCATGAGAATCTCTTTCTCCTCTTCATTTCGTAGCGAGTTATACACCTGTAAAGGTACCATAGCGGCGAAATCAATTCTTTTGCCATAATTGACACCACCCTTAACGAAAGATTTTAGAGGATGTCCGTCTGGTTCCACGGAGATCATGTTGAGATGTCTGACGATACTCCTCACCACCATCATCTTCCCCGCGATATAGTCGGTAGACAGACAGAGCAGGGCGGTGTCTCCCTCATGGATATCGAGGAAATCACATGTCATATTGGCACTGTTGACCATCTTCTCTTTTCTCACTTCGATAGTCTTCGGTTCTCCCGTAGAACCGCTTGTCTTCACAGTGATAAAATCAGATGAATCGTTCCAGTTGCGTATAAAATCGTCTGTCTGCATCAACCTTTATAGTTTAAACCAGATTTTTTCTCCTTCCATGACTATTGGCATCTGTATATTATCGTTGAAGAGCTGTCCCGTACCCAGTCCCTGTGGCATCGTTATCGTATCGCCATAAAGATAAGCGCACAGTTGTGCTACAGCGTTAAGACCCACGTTGCTCTCCAATGCACTTGTTATCCAACTGCCAATACCCCTTTCACCAGCCATGTCTATCCATTCTTTAGAACCCTTCATGCCTCCGTGCAGTGACGGTTTGATAACAACATACTTAGGCTGTATCGTGTCTAACATCTCCCTTTTCATGTCGGGGATATTTATGCCTATTAGTTCTTCGTCTAGTGCAATGTCGAGAGTTGACGACTTACACAGACTAGCCATCTCCTTCCATTGTTTCTGTTTTATCGGTTGTTCTATCGAATGAATGTCATATTTCGCCAGTCTTTCCATTTTCTGCAGAGCATCATTCATATTAAAACCGCCGTTGGCATCCACCCGTATCTCTATAACTTTTTTAGGAAAATGTTTCCGTATAATCTTTATCAGTTCTATCTCTTTCTCAAAGTCTATGGCTCCGATTTTTATCTTTATGCAATGAAATCCCTCATCGATTTTGTTTTGCATCCGTTGTAGCATTTCCTGGTAGTTACCCATCCATACCAGCCCATTTATCGTAATACCTTTCTCTCCTCTAGAGAAAGGAGTATCAAAGATACGATGGTTCTCTGCTTTTAGATCCATGACAGCCGTCTCCAGACCGAACAACATGGAAGGATAAGGACGCAACGCCTCATACGGTATCTCACCCTTTATGCAATACATATCGCACATAGCTCGGAGTATCTTGTCATAGTCAGCAATGGCATCGCAACTGAGGTCGGGCAGGGGAGCACATTCTCCTATACCTATCTTTCCGGGCATACTGTCATCCTGGAGGTGTATCATCCAACTCTTCCGTTCGGTGTAAACCCCTCGGGATGTCCCTGCCGGCTGTTTGAAATGGAATATCCTCGGTTCTATATCAATATGTATCATTATGGCAGTTTAGGATATTTCTTGAAGTTCGGTTTTCTCTTTTCCAGGAACGCTTTGCCGCCCTCCTGAGCCTCATCGAGGAAATAGTATAACATAGTGGCGTCACCGGCCAACTGTTGTATACCCGCCTGTCCGTCAAGTTCTGCGTTTAGACCCGCTTTTATCATTCTTAGCGCCAGAGGAGAGCGTTCCATCATTGTCTCCGCCCATTCCACACACTCATCTTCGAGTCTGTCAAGTGGAACGACCTTGTTGACCAGTCCCATTTTTTCAGCTTCTTCGGCCGAATACTGTCTACAGAGGAACCATATCTCACGTGCTTTCTTTTGTCCCACGATGCGGGCAAGGTAAGAGGCGCCGAAACCGGCATCGAAACTGCCTACTTTTGGACCCGTTTGTCCGAAGATAGCATTCTCGCTACAGATAGTAAGGTCACATACGAGATGCAGCACATGGCCTCCACCGATGGCATACCCATTAACCATTGCGATAACCGGTTTGGGCAGACGACGTATCTGCATCTGTACATCAAGTACGCTGAGTCGGGGAACGCCCTCTTCATCGATATATCCGCCCCGTCCTTTGACGTGCATGTCACCACCCGAACAGAACGCTTTATCGCCCGCTCCCGTAAGGAGTACCACACTTATACGTTCCATCTCTCGACACATAGTGAACGCCTGACTTAATTCGAGTGTCGTTCTTGGGGTGAAAGCATTTCTGTAACGCGGTCTGTTGATAGTAATCTTTGCTATACCATTGTATTCCTCAAACAGAATTTCTTCAAACTCTTTTATTCTCGTCCAAACTCTTGTTTCCTTTGTCATATTCAACTATTTTTCGGTTTATAATAATTATCGTTCTTATTGACAAGCAGAATCTCCATTTTCTACTGATGATATCTTCTCATTGATATTTCTCATTGTCTGTATATCATCCTCAGGGTCGATAAACACCTCCAGAAGTTTCGGTCTTTCCTCGTTGCTCTCTGTCAACCACATACAGCTTTCATCGATATCCTTAGCATCACGTATCTCTCTATATTGTATGTTATGCGCCTGACAGATATATCTTGCACTCGTTACATGTTCTCCCGATATGAATTTATATGCATTATCTTTCGGGTTAATACTCTTTACGTTTCCGAATATACTACCACCGTTATTGTTTAGTAGCAGAATCTTGAGATTACCCTTAAGGTTGTTGTTCCATAACGCGTTCGTGTCGGTAAAGAAAGCAAGGTCACCGATAACGCAAAGAACGTAGCCTTCTGTTGCGAGAGAGAATCCTGCAGCGGTAGACAGACACCCTTCTATGCCATTGATACCCCTGTTACAGTGAACATAACCATCTGCAAACATATTCCCGTATCTTATGGCAGAACTGTTGGCGCAGAAGATATGACATTTCTTAAGTTTTTTTGCGTCGATAAATATTTTACGTGTTATGCCCGCACTTGTCAGAGGTTGTATGTCGCACCTACGCAACTTTTCATATTCGTTTAATGTATATGAAGCCCATTTTTTAGCAAAGGGATGATAGTTCTTAGTACCCTTTTCCTCCTTTTTTATCTTATTGCTAAGCTTCCTTATCACATCGTAGGTCGTTCCTTGAAAGAGTCTAGAAAGATTCTTAAAGGTATCATGCGGTTTACCGTCTTCAGACACCTCCCAGAATTCTGTGTTTTTACATTTCCGTAGGAACTTTTTTGTATTTGCGCTAACCAGACATCCTCCCATGTAAAGAACGAAGTCAGGTATCATATCTTCCTTGCCGTCAACCCTTGACAGTATCGTATCTAAAGACGTCCCACAACCGAAATTGGCAGTATTTTCAGTCAGTACGGCGCATGCAGACTGTACGTTTCCGAATTCGCATGGTTTCTCTTTCGTCTGTCCCACCACGATCATCGGTCTTTCCGCATTTTTAATACGTTCCCATATCATGTCTATATACTCATCGTCGATAGAGTTGTAGCATGCCGTTATCATCCTCTGTTTTTCGAGATGTGATACTATCGATGACTTCTGTGCGTCTTCAGAAATTTTTATGTCATGTATAGGTACGTTGATGTGTACAGACGGACATTCCGGCGATTTCGCCGTTATCAGAGCCTCGTTTATAAGTCTGTTGCAGTACCATTCCTCCTCTTCGTTATTAGGTTCGGGCAGAGAAACACAACGTGCCACAAACTGTCCCAATGCATTCGGTTGAGGCATCGTCTGTCCATCGTTTTGTCCTATCCAGGCAGCAGGTCTGTCTGCTGAGATAACGATGATACCCTGATGTTGATATGTCGCCTCAGCCACCGCCGGCATCAGATTGAGAAGAGCCGTTCCAGATGTCACGCATACAGCTACGGGCGCGTTTGTCGCTGTTCTGAGTCCTAGCGCATAAAATCCCGCAGATCTCTCATCAGTTACGGGAAAACAAGTGATATCATCGCATTCATTGAGATTGTGTACGATATTCGCATTCCTGCTTCCGGGACACACGACTACGTGCTTAACACCATGTTGCACCAGTAGAGCGGTGAGCATGTTGACCTGTTTTTTATTACTGTATATCTTCCCCATATTCTAGTTCCTTCGTTGTTTTATGATGACAGTAAGTCCTTCATCGTGTTCATCTTTATTTCTGTCTCGTTCCATTCCTTTTCTAGCGTACTCTCTTTCAGTAGTCCCCCACCCGCATATAGATGAAACGCATCACTTTCTATGTTCATGCATCTCAGGTTTACAAACAGATGCGTACCCGAACAATTAATGGTTCCGATGAATCCGCAGTAGTAATGTCTTTCTTCACCCTCTTTCGATAATATTGTCTCCAGAGCCTTTCTCTTAGGCATTCCACATACAGCAGGTGTAGGATGGATCGTAGATAGAAGTTTTCCGATATTATCCTCGTTGAGCGAAAACTCAAAATCACTCCTCAGGTGTATCAGGTTCCCGGCCCTCACTGTTATAGGGTCGTGTATCGTTATATTCTGTGAGAAAGCTTTCAGTTCTTTCGCGATATAGTCTGTTACAATCTTCTGTTCCTTTCTATCCTTTTCGCTCCAGTTGCTGTCGGCGATGTCAGAAGCACTGTTCTCCTCGTATGACATCGTTCCGGCCAGTGCCACCGTACTATAATTACCGTTATCTCCTTCGAGTAATATCTCCGGTGTTGCTGTAAGCCATGTTCCCGTAGTCTCGGTACTCACCAATGCAACAAACATCCTCGGATATTTCTCACACGCCTTTATGTAAAGACTTAGAATTCTGTCTGCTTTCTCTTCGTCAGAATCAGCAATAGCGCCATCCTCAAAAGGTACGGTGAGCTGTCTTGTAAGCACCACTTTTTCTAATTCTCCATCATGAAGCAGTTGTATAAACTCGTCAAAAGCACGAGAATAGGTATCAGCCTGTTGTGCGATAGAATATTTCTTGAAGGTGAACTTCAGGTCCAGTTCCTCAGTGGTATCGAGGAGTTGTTCCGGTAACAGTCTTACCGCGCCATCAGGATGTATCACCACGGCAGGTTCTTCATCGGATGTTTGAAAAGGGGCGATAACGAATCCACTCTGTCCCTGTAACTCAGAGATATCCTTTACGAGTGACGGTTTCCCCTTTTCTTGCAATAAGAGGGTACACTGTCTCTGTCTTGGTAGTCTATAGATCGAAAAATTCTTCATAGTTGCTACCGATAAACAGGAATATAAGACTCAGGATGACGAAAGACAGATCCACCACTTTCGCCTTTAGGTTTTTCTCGTGGAAGAGGAGAGCGCCGAACAGGAAACTTACCACCACACTGCTTCGTCGTACCGTGGAGATGATACTTATCATTGCCCCAGGAATACTTAGCGAATAGAAGTATGCGAAGTCGGCGATACTGAGAAAGACGCTGATAAATATTATGCGCCAATCCCAACGGAAGGGTGTCGTTTTCTTATGATTCGGATACCACAGAAGGATAAGCATCGCGAGCATCATAAAACTCTGGTACACGTTATACCAACTCTGTACCATCATCTTGTCAAGTCCTATACCGCCGTCAGCAACGGATGACATAAGGTATTTGTCGTATAGGCCACTTACGGCACCTAGTACTGCTGCCCCAATTATCATCCATATACCATGGTCATGTTTAAATGATATACCCTCCTTCTTACTACTTCTGCTAAGCAAGAAGAAAGATATCGCAGCCAGTATCACGCCCATCCACTGCCATACGTTAAGTCTTTCGCCAAATATTATCAGTGCTCCGACGAGTACCATCACGGGACGCGTTGCATTTATCGGTCCCACGATAGTTAGCGGTAGTCTCTTCATACCGAAATATCCTAGAATCCAGCTAGCCAGTACGATAAGACTTTTTAGGAGAATATACTTATGCTGTTCCCACCCACCGCTTGCTACATGACATATTGTGCCGTCTAGAACATCAGTGTATTGTGAAAGGAGGATGAAGGGTAGGAATATAATTGCACAAAACAGCGTGTTGAGAAACAAGACAGGTATGACGGCATTGTTTTTCAGCGACATCTTTTTGAAAGTATCATAAAGTCCTAATAGAATTGCAGAAAAGAATGCTAAACCTAACCAAGCCATAGTTGCTGTATTTTTGCACCGTTACAGTGCCCTTCAAATGAATTGCAAAGGTAACATTTTTTTTCGATAGGATGAAGAAAAGTTGCAAATAATAAAGTTGAATTATTTAAATTTGTTAATAACAATTCTTTTTTTGTGTTCAATCAGATTTTTTCTTATTTTTGTAGTCGATTTTAATAAAGAATTAATTTACGCAATGAAAACAGTTTATGATTTCACTGTCAAGGACAGAAAAGGTGGAGAAGTATCGTTAAAGTCATACAGCAATGAGGTACTTCTTATAGTAAATACAGCAACGAAATGTGGTTTTACTCCTCAGTATGAAGAACTTGAGAAATTATATGAGAAATACCATAGTCAGGGTTTTGAGATATTAGATTTCCCCTGCAATCAGTTTGGACAACAGGCACCGGGTACAGACGAGAGTATACATGAATTCTGTAAGTTAAATTACGGAACAGAATTTCCTCGTTTTAAGAAGATAAAAGTGAATGGTGACGATGCCGATCCTCTATATAAATACCTCAAAGAACAGAAAGGTTTCGCAGGATGGGATGAAAGTCATCCTATAACCCATATTCTCGAGGATATGTTGTCAAAAGAAGATCCTGACTACAAGTCAAAACCGGATATCAAGTGGAACTTCACTAAATTCCTTGTCAACAAACTAGGTCTGGTTGAGGCTCGTTATGAACCGACAGAGAAGATAGAAAATATAGCAAAGAAGATAGAGGAGTTGTTAGGTAAGTAATGGCAGAGCATTTAAAATGTGTTATAATCGGCAGCGGACCTGCCGGTTATACAGCGGCTATATATGCAGGAAGAGCTAATCTCAGTCCTGTGGTGTATGCAGGAATACAGCCCGGTGGTCAGTTGACACAGACCACCATCGTAGAGAATTTCCCAGGTTATCCTGAGGGCGTAGATGCCAATCAGATGATGATGGAGATTCGTGAACAGGCTGAGCGTTTTGGTGCAGAGGTGCGCGACGGTGAGATAGCAAAGGTAGATTTCAGTAAGGCACCTTATCGTCTTACCGTTGACGATGGAAAAGAGATAGATGCCGATACAGTGATAATCTCTACAGGAGCTTCGGCAAAATATCTTGGACTTGACGATGAACGTAAGTATAACGGCAGTGGCGTCTCTGCCTGTGCCACTTGTGATGGCTTCTTCTATCGTAAGAAGACCGTAGCCGTTGTCGGCGGTGGCGATACAGCATGTGAGGATGCTCTGTATTTAGCCAATCTCTGTCAAAAAGTTTATCTTATCGTCAGAAAACCGTATCTTCGTGCATCACAGGTGATGCAAAAGCGTGTTAAGGAAAATGATAAGATAGAGATACTCTTTGAACATAATACCCTTGGTCTCTATGGCGATGGACATGTAGAAGGAGCCCATTTGGTAAAACGTAAGGGTGAACCAGATGAGGAGAATGTAGATATAACAATAGACGGATTCTTCCTTGCTATCGGTCATAAACCCAACAGTGATATATTCAAAGAGTGGTTGGACGTTGACGAAGCCGGTTATATCAAGACGAAAGACGGTTCCCCTTTGACGAAGATTCCTGGAGTCTTTGTCGCAGGAGATGTTGCAGACCCTCGTTATCGTCAGGCTATCACAGCAGCAGCCAGCGGTTGTAAGGCAGCATTGGAAGCAGAGAAATATCTATTGGAGATGTAACTACCTTCCCCCTAATATCGCTTTAAAGTGTTTTTGGCAAAATAGAACCACGAAATAGCAGCAAGTCATTATTATCACAGCGATGACGGCTGCTACGGGTATGGGGTAGAAGATAGGGTGCGGAACGTGTAAGAATTTTTCTAATACGAGATTTAGCGGTCCGATAAACATCCAATGTATACCGAACGGAATAAACATACCCTTTGACAGTGTTACGATAAAGTCGGGCGTATGGAATAAGCATCGGGATAGGTTTACAATAAAAAGTATTCCCAGTACACTGACTATTTCGTAGTTGACACGCATCACCCAGAAAATGAACGGTTCGAAATAACATATTAGGAGTGCTGCAGTAAGCGAAAGTAGTGCATATAACGCATACTTGTTTCTATCTTCCCTTCTCTGTTTACAGAATCCCCATTCTTTTGCGAAATATCCCATAAGGAAGAACTGCAGATTGTCGAACAGATGATCTATCGGGTAGGTTATCACCACCCTCTGTTGGTAATGTATCCATGCAGCTATGAGTATGAATACAAATGACGTTATGCAGGCTATTGTCAGTCTGTATTTGTTTTGCAGACAGATATCCGTAAACAGTTTACAGAAAAGCAGTATCACCACGTAGTACATGATACCGTTAAGTGGGACGCCGACCAGACTAAGCAATACGGGTTTGAGGAATGATATCCACGGATCGGTCATCGGTTGTCCGAAATGGAAAAGCTGTTGTGCGAGCCAATAGGGATAGAACACCACCTGAAAGATGAGGTACGGTATTATGAGTGTTGTCCAATATTTCCGTAGAGCCGTTTTTATGTCGGGTTGTACTTTATGTAAATATCCAGATATAAAGAACAGTGCGGACAGAAGGAAATAGTGTCCGAAGAAATTTATCAGGTTATACTGTTGCGGTAGATGACAGAATATCACGAATACCATTGTCAGTACCTTACACCAGTCTATCCACGCAATTCTATTTTCGTTGTTGTTAGCCAAGTTACGCTGTTTTGTTGGCAAAGTTACGAAAAGTCTTCTAAAAACAATCATTTTACTTTGTCTGTATTCGTTTTTTTTGTAAATTTGCAACCATGAGCGGTGATAATTTACAGCTCGAGGTAAGGCTTGATGAAGATGCGCAAACGTATAGGTATAGAGGCACAGAGAATATTCCGCAAGAATAAACATGGTATGGACTATGTTATACTTGAGGAAATACGTCAGTTGCAGAAGATGCAGCTAGATTGTGATATCTATGTTTTTGTTAGTCCAGGTGATGATCGCTGTCTTGAAGATAGTGGGAACGTTCACATAGTGGAAGTAAAATGTCCTACTTACCCTTTATGGGAACAGTATGCTTTGCCACGTGCTGCTAAGCGACTTAAGGTAGATCTTTTGCATTGTACAAGTAATACAGCACCAATGTTTACCGATATCCCCTTAGTACTTACGTTGCACGATATTATTTTTCTCGAACCAAGAGACAAGGCAAATAAGTCGTTGTATCAAAATCTAGGATGGTATTATAGACGGTTTGTTGTACCACGCATCTTATCTAAATGTAAGAGAATAATAACAGTATCGAATTTCGAGTATAATAACATTCAGGAAAAGTTACATATAGGAAATCGTCTAAGGATGATCTACAATAGTTGTAACGAACGTTTCAGACCCCTTGATAATGTGGATAAAGTCTGCAATAAATATATCTCAGAGACAGGATATTTCTTCTTCTTAGGTAATACAGATCCCAAGAAGAATACGTTAAGGACATTACAGGCATATTCGCATTATTTGGATAATTCAGAAATAAAAAGACCTCTGTTGTTAGCCGATTTTACAAAAGATGATTTGACAAAACTTGCCGTGGATAACCATATTGAGAATATCATAGAGAAGACCGTTTGTCCGGGCTATATTGAAAATACCGACTTACCATATATCTACAATGGTTGTTTTGCTTTTGTTTATACCTCGTTGCGCGAAAGTTTTGGAATACCACTCCTTGAGGCAATGTCATCAGGTGTGCCAGTGATAACAAGTAATACGTCATCCATGCCTGAGATAGCATCAGATGCAGCATTATTTATTTCTCCCAACAAAGTTGATGAAATTTCCGAAGCGATGCTGAGACTGGAAAAGGATGAGGCGTTGTATAAAGATCTTAAAGAGAAAGGTTTAGAACGCGCATCACATTTCTCGTGGCGTAAGTCTACTGAAAAATTATTAGAAATATATCATGAAGTCCTATCAGAATAAGATGTCGAAAATAAGTGTCATAGAACGGGATAAGACCACTGTGCGTCAGATGGTAGAACTTTATGCCAAGCATCATCCAGAATTTGATGAAAGCATCGCAGATTACGCCTGCAGACGGTTAGAGCATTGCAGATATGGAGAGAATAAACCCGCGTGTAAAGATTGTCCTATTCACTGTTATGCACCCGACAAAAGAGAGGAGATGAAGAAAGTTATGCGTTGGTCCGGTCCCCGAATGTTCTTCTATTCTCCAAGAGCTGCCTTCCGCCACATTTGGCAGGGGATAAAAAATAAGCACCATTAATTGTCGTTCAAGCATGAGTATAGGTGCTGCGAAAATGATTTTATTCCAAAATGGAGGATACAAAGGCTGAAATGTAATTTTGCGCATTAGAAATCTTCGAAATATGCAAATTTGCGCGTTTGAAAGTAGTAAAAATATGTAAATTTGCGCGTTTTGTAGATTTTCCGGCGAAATATTTGTTTTATCCAAAAACCATGTGTATCTTTGTAACTGATAATATTTTATCTTTATCGGAAGTATGAATAACGAAACTAATAATATATCGTCTGTTTTAGACGGATATGCACTTGACAATCCAGATGATATTGCTAGGCAGCTCGCTGATGACTTCCGCAAACGTCGTATAGAAAAGAACTTGACGCGTGAACAAATAGCAGAACAGTCGGGTGTGGCTGTCAGCAATATTATCAGATTTGAACAGAAAGGACTGATTTCTCTTGGTAACTTCATCAGTATCGTGATGGTGTTGGGTTATACTTCTGAAGTGAAGAACTTGCTGACACAACCCAAATATTCAACAATGGAGGAACTGATGCAAATACGCAGGAATACGGGGAAAAAGAAAGCGCATAGATTAGATAAAGATAGAATCATTCAACGCAAGCTACCTAAATTTTAATCATTCTCTTGCACGAATCAATTTTTATCTATATATTTGCAGAGTTAACGTTGCGGAAACGCAGCAAATAGTATAAACTTAAAATCTTTTACTTATGATAGCACCAGAAGAGAACAAAGACCAACAGAGTATGAGGTATCCTATCGGATTACAGACATTCGCNGANGCGATAACAAAAGATTATCTATACATAGACAAGACTGAATATGTTTACAGGCTTGCCCACGGAAGTAAGGTCTATTTCCTTTCCCGTCCACGTCGTTTTGGAAAATCCATGTTCCTTTCCACCCTCGATGCATATTTCCGCGGGGAAAAAGAACTTTTCAAGGGACTTAAAATAGAGAAACTAGAAAAGGAGTGGGAGAGTTATCCTGTGCTACATATTGATTTGAGTGGTGAAAATTATAGTAATGAAGATGCCATAGAACTACATCTCAATAACACGTTAGCCTCTTGGGAAAGAATATATGGTACACAACCTTCGGAAAAAACGTTATCCTCAAGATTTAAAGGTATCATAGAACGAGCACATGAACAAACGGGGAAACAAGTAGTGATTCTTATCGATGAGTATGATAAACCTTTAACAGAGGCGCTAAATAATGACGCACTTAACGAAAAGTTTCGCAACGAGCTTAGAGCTTTCTATGGAGTATTAAAGTCTGCTGATGTACATATTCGCTTTGCCATGCTTACAGGCGTAAGTAAATTCTCAAAAATAAGTATCTTTAGCGACTTGAATCAATTGAAGGATATATCTTTGTCCCCGCAATATCAGGCTATATGTGGTTTTACCGATGAGGAACTAGATACCTACTGTAAGGAACCGATACAGGAAATGGCTGATGCCAATGGTAAAAGTTATGATACGGTTCGAGAAGAATTGCGTAAGATGTACGACGGTTATCATTTTTGTAGGAACGGTATTGGCATTTATAACCCGTTTTCTATATTAAATGCGTTGGATGATCAAGTTCTGGAATCATATTGGGTACAAACAGGAACTCCTACGTTCCTTGTAAATCTGCTTAAGGATTCAGGCCTGAGTATAGAGAATCTGTCGGGAGGAAGGGTAGATGAGAATTTGTTAGGAGGTAAGGAAAATTTCAGAGACAATCCTCTGCCTATAATGTATCAGTCAGGGTATCTTACCATTATAGGGTATGATGAGGAATTTCATGAGTACGAACTAGGATTTCCAAATGAGGAGGTGTATGTAGGTTTCATGAAAGATCTTGCCCCGAATTATCTACAGAACAAGGACGGTAAATCGATATTTGAAGTGCATAAATTTGTCAAAGATCTTAGAGCTGGTGATGTTGAGATGTTTATGAAACGCCTTCAGACGTTATATGCCAATCTCGATTTTACGATAGCTGGTGACAAAGAGATGTATTTCCATAATACCCTGAATATAATCTTTATGATGGTTGGGTTATACTGCGAGGTTGAAAAGCATACGTCTAACGGCTCTATGGATGTAACTATAAAAACGAATGATTTTATCTACATCATGGAACTGAAATATGATAAATCTCCGGAAGATGCATTGAAACAGATAGAAGATAAGAACTATGCCGCTCCTTTTGCTATGGACAAACGAAAAATCATTAAACTCGGTATTGAGTTTGACTCAAATACGCGAGGAATAAAGGAATGGAAAGTTGATAGTTGATAATGGATAATTAGGAAAAAAGAGTTATATTTGCAGAATTAATGCCGCGGAAA